>Ga0080013_1002560_pt1 | contig 21155 bp, 25 predicted proteins | sample ETNvirenome_6_85_FD_69236 | JGI IMG/M metagenome (GOLD analysis project Ga0080013, IMG submission 69236) | Marine viral communities from the Pacific Ocean - ETNP_6_85 (SPADES assembly) (version 2) | ecosystem: Environmental > Aquatic > Marine > Oceanic | place: Pacific Ocean | collected 2013-06-19 | reverse complement strand
AACATAGTGAGTTCCTTGTTGAAATGATTGATGTTTAGATTAAGCTAGTTCTTCCCATGCTTGACCTTTTTTCCATACTTGGTTTTCTTCGTTCCATTCATAGGAATTATTATCATCAGGATAAGCAACTGGTGCTTCCCAATTACAAGTATCTTCATTTAAAGTCCAACTTGGAAAAGGTTGAGATTGAATAAAAGCATCTCTATCTTCATCATATTTATAACCTATTCCAGCATAATTCTTTCTAAAAGGTGTTCCACCTAATGTATGAACTCCGCCTTGAGTATTATAAGATGTTTGTTTCCAAAAAGGATAATTATGTAATTGATGTAAAAAATCTATACCAGCTTGTTCAGTTGTTGCTACTTCATTAGAAACGACATGAACTGAAATTACTTTACTTCCTAAACTTAATTTTGCAAAATGTGCCATTATGCTGTGTAACTCCCATCGCCTGTAAATTCGACTATTGTATAATCTCCAACTACTCTAGTCGCTGGAGAACCTGTTACTGTTGTTGTATAATCTGCTGTAAGTATCTTCATACAAATAACGCCTGAACCACCATTACCAGACTCATCATATGCTGTACCAGCAGTGCCACCTCCACCAGAACCGCCTCCAGTATTTGCTGCTCCCGCAGCTGAATTACCTCCACCAGGTGTTCCTCCATCAGTACCTCCGCCAGAACTTGCCGTACCTACTCCTGCATTTCCATCTGTCGTATAACCACCGCCTCCGCCTGAAGCGAACCAGCCTGAATCTCCTTCGGTTGCAAAAACTGCACTTAAATCTTTTCCTACTCCACCATCTCCTGATTGAGATGCAATTCCATCATCTCCTGCGCCACCAGCACCGCCACCGCCACCAAGATTATAATTTGGAGAGCGAAATCCAACTCCACCATCATTTCCAAATCCGTATGTTCCACTATCGCCTGATTGACCAGTTTGAGTTTCTGTAGCCGCTGTGCTTGCTGTATAACTATTCCCTCCAGACGAACCACCAGCAACACCTACCCTATCTTCGCCGCCGCCTGCGCCGCCGCCTTTAGCAGTAAATTCGGTTGCACCTCCATTAATTGTCCATGTGGTATCCACACCATTATTACCATCTGTATCAATAGAAGTTTGACCAGCACCACCAGCACCAATGACAACATCGTATGTTATACCAACAGTTAGAGTATGTGAAGTCTTATAAATTAATCCTCCAGCACCTCCGCCGCCACCATAATCTGAACCGCCAGAGCCGCCTCCACCGACAGCTAAAATAGCTACATTATATGAAGGTACACCTAGTGCTGGAGCAGTTTGATTAACTCCAGTAGTAGCTACCCAGCCTTGTGTAGCATCTACATAAACTATTTTAACTCCTTGTCGTTCATATTTTAATTCTACATTACTAGTTGAACCTTTAATTTTTTCTGAACCATTTGCAGTAAGAGTGACAACATTAGTATCCCAAGTTCCAGCATAATCCACCAATTCTATTGTATCTCCAACTGAACCAGCAGGAAGTGTAACCGTACAAGCATTTGATGTTGTATTAATTGGATAACCTCTACCTGCTACTGCTGTTAAAGTTGAAGCAGTAACTACTGATTGCCAAGAAATATAATCTGATGCGTGTGCTGTAACACTAGCCGCAGGTAATGTAACTGTTTTACCACTAACATTAAATGTAGAATTAATATCATCTCCTGTTATAGCACCATCAACAATCTTTGATGATGTAATGATATTATCTGTAATATCGCCTGATGTTAAAGGTACAGCAGTTGGATTTTTTCCTATATAGCCCAATTTATTCTCCTATTATGTTATTTCCATTATGGATAAAGACGCATCAATTTTTGCTGTTACACTACAATCAATTTGCAAAGCATCTGTTGTTTGCAAAATTAATTTAGAGCCACTTAAAACTTCAAGTGAACTTCCAGCAGGAATATCAACATCTTTTGCAACTAATGTATCTTGATTAGTTTCTGTATCTACTGTGTTAGAAATTAATTTAACACTTGCAGTTACAGCAGTTGAATGAACATTACAAAGTATTAGTCCAAGAACAACTGCAGTAGTTGATGATGGGACAGTATACAAAGTTAAAAATGTTCCTGCTGATGTAGGCATTGCATCATTTGATTTTATCTTAAAAGTATTTGCCATTTGTTTTCTCCTTAATTATCCTAAAGCTATTGCAAGAGGTGTTGGATCTGTTGCCGCTATTGTTAAAGTTTCATTACCACCATCAGAATTTTCTGTCAAGGTAACTGCTTCTCCTGCTATTAATTTACCATTCAAATAACCAGCAGTAGTGTCATTTGAACTAACCCCTGTTTTTACATCTGTATCTATAGTAATTTGTACCCAAGTAGAACCATTAAATACATTTAATGAATTGTTTGTAGTATCAAAATAGAGGTCGCCTGTTGTTAAAGCATCTCCATCATTATCGACAGAAGGTGCTGAACTTTTAGCTCCTAAATAAATATCATCAAAATTATCTGCTGAAGTTGCTGCTGCCGAAGCTGAAGCTGCGGCTGCACTTGCAGATGAAGATGCTGAAGTTGCTGAACTAGCAGCATTAGTTGCAGAAGTTGATGCTTCACTTGCTTTTGTAGTTGCAGTTGATGCAGAAGTAGATGCTGACGAAGCAGAACTTGATGCTGCTGTAGCAGAACTTGCTGCATTAGTTGCTGAAGTCGTAGCTGATGCAGCATCAACTAATAAATCCCATTTTGCTACATCTGTATTTGAAGAAATCGGTTGAGCTCCAGAAGATGTATGATCTGTGTTTGCGATATAAATATTTGCATTGCTTGTATCTTTAACAATATCTCTTTGTGAATAAGCTGTACTAGCAGCCCAATTTCCTTTAAAGGATCCTATCTCTGATGTTCCCACAATAGATGTTCCAGCATTATCAAAAGCAAGTAATTTATTTTTATTGTTTGCAACTGTTGCATCATAAGGAAGAAAAATAGGCCCACTCGTTCCAGATCCTGTAACTGTTCTAGGAGTAGATGGTTTTAATTGGATGGATCTATCCATCATTTCTTTTAATTGTTGCTGTCTAATTAAGACATTATCAAATTCAGTATTTAAAGTAGCTCCTGTAATTGCACTTGAAGTTGCAAAAGCTGTAGCTCTGGATAAAGGTGCATCTCCAATAAGAGTAATTATATCTCCAGATGTAGGAGTGTAATTTGTAGGTGATGTAATCCAGGTAATAGTACCGGTTCCATCTGAATTTAGAGTAGTGTTATATTGAACAGCCTCGGTTAATGCAGTATCATTTTTATAAACCAATAATTCAGATGCAGCATTTACTTGGAAATTAAAAGTATGAGAGGCTTGTGCACTTGATGTGTACTGTACCCTTCTAGCTGTTTCGTTAATATTAAAAGTTGCCATATTATATATTTATCTCTCTGTTGCCTTTTTGTATAGTAGAACAAAAATAAACCATTAATTCTTTCCTGTTAGTGCTATTCTGTCATCAAGAGCTTTAATAGCTGCTGCTAAATGTTTGTATTTTGCTTTCATCATTTTTGCTGCTGTTGTTTTTCTTACTGCCAATACTCTTTTTAAAGCATCAAGTTGTTCCCCTTTTTTAGAATGAGCTTTAAATTCTGGATCTAATATTATCTTTCTCATTTCTCCCAACATATCTAATCCTGTATCTGGATCTCTCATATTAATAAATGTAATATATTGGTTGTATTCTTCAGCAGTTAAATCAATCGTTGATATAGATGCTTTCGGCATAGACAATCCAAAATTATTTTGAACTAACCAATCATCAACTATATTATCTCTTTCGTGTAACACTCTTATTGGAGAAAATACATTTTGCTCTGGGCCTTCCATTTCTTGCCCCCATAGATTTAATCTTGGTGGAAGTTCGTGATTAAAGAATGGGCTATTTAATCTTGCTTTATTTATTTCTTTATAGAAAGCCTTAATCCATCCTGGAATATCACCATCATTATTTTCTCTTGATCCCCATCCAAACCATATTCCACCTTCAGCTTGTGCTGAAGTAATCATTGTTTCATATAATTGTGGATCTGACATTCTTTGTAAGTATGCACCAAATGTTCCTGTAGGATTTATTCCAATACCGATTGTACTTTCTGTTATCTTTCTGATTAACATATTAACAGCTCGATTATTCATTCCATCATCATTGCCATATCCAGGTTGAAAGATTACTCCTAAATCTGATAATCCTGTCGCAAAAGGTTGAGAACTAATATAAGGAAAAATTGCAGCCATTGCAGAAGTAGCCACATTAACAGCATTTTCAGAAAAAGTATTATCTGCAAATTGATCTGGTCTTGACAAGTAATACATTGTATCAGCAGAGATTGCTAATAAAGATGACACAGGATCAAATCTTGCATAAGATGTACTTGAGTACATTCCTGTTGATTTATCTAATACACAAATAGAATAAGGTAAAAATCCTTTTCTATAAAAAGCCTCTCGTTCAGCTTTATTTAAAGGAGCCATTCCTGTAATCATTATATCTTGTCCAGGTGTAGATCCATAAGCCATAGAACCAAAAGTAGTTAATAGAGCTGTGCCAGATGCAAGTTTTGCTAAAGCTAATTGTCTAGCTGCTGGGCCATCAGCTCCAGATAGAGCTTTTCTAACTGAAGGCATAAAGAAAGCTAAAGCTGGATTTCTTGATGAGCTTTCAAAAAAGATATTCATTATTGTTTTGTAGAATGGCACAAACATTTTCATTGCTGGAATGTTTAAAAATCTTTGAGCATCAGAAAAAATACCAGGAGGAAGTTTCTTTTGGAATGTTCCTTCTAGCATTGCCTCTTTAATTTCTTTAACTACTTTACTGTCTGGATTAGCAAGAGTAGCTTTATATAATTTCATTGCCTCCTCTGGTTTAACTCCATCAGCTATAGCAATGTTATATCTTTTAGTTGCTAATCTATCTAATTCCATGTGAAAGATAATTCCTTTCATCATTTCATCCTCTGCTAAAAGAAATCTACCAGGTAATCTAAACATAGTACCTATTCCATCTAGGCCCATACCTAGCCAACTATTCATATATTTTTCTGGTAAAAGATTTTCAGCAGTAAGAGATTTATTTTTTCTTAAATCCATTTTAGTAGTTTTAGAAGTAATAGGATTTCCTGTTTTCATAACCTTCCATCCATTACCTAAAGCTAGTTTTGTTCCTTTATTCATAGAGGCCATCATAGCCCAGACTTCACTAAACATTACTCCATCCCTATGACTTAAACCTGGAACTTTATTAATTCCAGCAGCAATTCCATATTCAACAATTCTTAAAGAATTAAAGGTAACATTACCTACAATATTAACTGTGTGTGTTATTGGGCTCATCAATCTTGTATTAACCCAAACTTCAGCCCAAACATCTCCTAATTTTTTACCCCAAGTTTCTTTTATGAAAACACTTTTTTGATGAAGATCTAATTGTAAGAAATGACTAGCAAAATGTTTCCAATTCTCTGGTGTCATACCATCAGTAAGTTTTGACATCATAATATCCAGATCTTGCATAGGTACTTTTTCTAAATCAATATGTCTAAAGATAGCTCCGGTTGTTCCCCACTCGGACATAGCTGCATTTACTTTACCCATTAAAGCAGCATATAATTTAAAAGTTTGTTGTGTGGCTATCATATCTGCCTCTGATGCAGTACCTTTAGCAATTTTTTGCATTAAGGTATCTAAATGTAATCCCAATACTCTAGTCTGAATTAAACCGGCTGCGATGATTTCTTTAGGAAGAACTGTTCCTTTTGGTGCTTTTAAGATATGAGTATAAACTTCATTCAATCCATATTTAGATGCCATATTTAAAACTTCTTCAACAGTTGTTGGCCCATTCTTAAATTTATCTATTTCATTTTTAAATGCTTTATAAACAGTATTACCAAAATCATTTACATTGAATGTTTTGTTTTTAAATAATTTAGTAGTATCAATTTTTGAAACTTCACCTGTAAGCTCTCCTATTGTTTTTTCTAATGATAAAATTTGTTTTTCATCTAACTCACTAAAAACATATTGATTACCTTCTTTTGTAAATAACTTCCCTTCTTCTACTTTAGTTTTAAGTATATCTTCTTGTTTTTCTTGTAAGCCTGTAATTGTGTCATCATCTTTAGGTTTATTCTTTTTAGGCCATTTAAACTTAAACATACTAGCCATTTTAACAGGCTCTTCATTATTTAAGTTTTCATTAACATCGATAACCTCTTTAGCATTCTCGGCCTCAATGTTTGAAACATCTGTCTTTTTAATTATATCACTATCTGGAAAAACTTGAGATGTTACTCCATCAATTCTTTCAGATAACTGTGTATCTGTATTTTGAATTTTAAGTGATTTGAGTTTTTGATTGTTTTCGATCTGGTTGTTCTTTGACATTAGATGGCTCCTTCGGTTTGTATTTTAGACCTAATGCCTCTAAACTCTGTTTCAATTTCGCTAGTCTTTCCGACTTGCTTGATTGCTTTGTCATCTGAAAAAAGTTTATCTGTTTTAAGTTGCTCATATCCTGTACCTGTTTCTATAGTGTCAAATTTTGATAAATCAAAAATTGCATCTTGATTACCAGATTTAGCAATATAAAGGGCTTGATCAAGATTGTCAATCCTTACTGACGCATCAAAAACATAGGTTCCATCTGCATTTCTCCAAGCACCCACATAAACCTCACCATATTCACCCTTTAAAGATTTCTCAAGAGCATAAACATTTTCTAAAATTTTTAACATATCATCATCTGTAAATGTATCTCCTAACTTGATTTCAGTTATTTTAAGTGGAGCTACCATATAACCTTTATCATATCCTAAATCTGCTGGAGCCTTACCATCAATAGTAATACTAAAACCATCTTCATTTTTTAAAGTTTTAATAGCATCCATAAGTTTAGTAGAAGAAGTTGCTTTTGTTTTAAACTCATCGAACTCTTTAGTGAATACTTCTTTATCACTAGCTTTAACAATATTCTTATCTATCTCTTCTATAACTTCTTTATTACCTCTTAACTTTCTTACTCCTTTAGCAAACATTTGAAATAAAGGAACTAATGTTTCACCCACAGGGCCCAATGGAGCATCACCAATAATAGCTTTTAGTTTTGAAGAAAAAACATCATCGGCATTATAGCTCTCTCCATATTCAACATCTGGTGTTACTATATAATTCCAAAATTCTTTTGCTATGTTATCTGCTTTAGTATTATCAACACCTAACATTTGAGATATAAAAGCTGCAAAGTTAGGATCCCCAGGAACTTGAGCTACTCCAACTGTTACTGCCTCTGCTGATAAAGCTCTATATATAAATGGCCATACTCCTTTGGCTCTAAATATTTTAGCAAACATTCCATAAGCACCAATACCAGGAATAATAAATTGACCTATGCCTTCAGCAAAACCTCCGACCATAGTTTCTGTATCTCCAATTTTTTCATAAATATTTTCTTGGTAAAAGTTAGCAAAGTTTTCAACTGATCCTTCACTAACTATATTCATTTTTTCTAAAGTGGCTAAAGCTAAAGATCCAACACCCTCTGTTAATTTAACACCACCTCTTAAAAAACCTTTACTAATATCTTTAGTATAGTACCAAGCCTTTGAATTGTTTTTTAATTCATAGCCTTTATCAGTTAAAACAAATTCTTTATCACTATTTCTATATTCATAAGTATTGTTCCATCTCTTATCATAAGCATCATCATCAACACTAAAATCAACTTTTGACTTATTCAATAAAAATTCTTTTTCATCGAAAGTTGTTATCTCGTTTATTTTATCTATTGTATTACTTGTCATAATATCCTTTTAATACTTTTAAGTCTGAAATCATATTAGTAACATCATTTGCTTTTACACCATCTGGTAAAGGTATAGGTTTGGTGCTATCCCATATCCATCCTTCCTCTTCGTATGTACCACCTTTATTAATTAAATCTCTCATCTCTTCTAATTCAGAAATTAATAAATCAACTTTTTCTGAACTACCTATAAAAACTTCTTGAAAATTACTACCGGTATAATCACTATACCAACTTTCATTTGTATTCCATTCCCCTTTAAAATAACCTCTAAATTTTTTACCACTTAAATAATGTCCTTTAACAACTGAACCAGCTACTACAGCCTCTTGATTAAGTATTTTATTTTCCATATTTAATATAGATGCTGCATGATCTTTTTCTTGATTAACTCCCTCAACAAGTCTTATAGCTTGATTATTAATATCAGTTGCAGTTGCATTAGGATTAGCATTCATCCAATCCATTAACTCTCCAACTTTTTCTGTATATTGTTTAAAGGCTTGAGCCTGTTTTCCTTCATTATTAAATAAACCTTGATCAGCATAACCTACTTTTACTCTGATATATTCTTTAGCACTTGTAAATCCATCTTTTTTAGAAAGATTAAGTTTGTTTAATAAATCATTTCTTGTGTCTTGATTAATTAAACCTACATCATAATCATTTTTAATTTGCCATTTTGTTAAATTACCAAAATAAAGAAGTTCGTATAATTCAGCCTCTGTTTTTGTATCATTAAACTCTCCTGTTTTTTTATCTTCTTTTAACATACCAGCATATTCAATGTATGTTGGTTTATCTATAACTTCCATTTCAGCTACAATTTTTTCAGCAGCTATAAAATCATTAGCAATCAGAGCTTTAGTGTATTTAACTTCTAAATCTTCAAGGGTTGATTTCTTATCTATTGTAAGAGATTTTTCTTTATCTTCTTCTATCTCAATAGCTTTATCAGCCCAGCCTTTTACTTTCTCTCTAAATTCTCTTTGTTCATCTTCATCTAAACTTTCATACATAGCTTGGTACTTCGCAGATAAAGCATCTGCTTTTTTAACAGCAAGAGCATTTTTCTTATCTATTTCAGCAATAGTTTCTTGATCAGCTCCTTCTGGATAATCCTCTTTTTTAGGAATAATTCTAAATGTTCCTTTTCTAACTTCTTCCCAGATTAAATTTTGATGAGCAACACCTTTATTATAATTATCTTCTGTATCTACATATTGTGAGAATAACCAATTCTTTTTTTGTTGTAGAACTTCTGCATCCCAATTATTTTCCCAAGTAGTTATTTGTTGAGCAGATGCACCAGCATCAATCATCTCTTGTCTTATTCTAATTTTTTCTGCTTGTAGAAATTGATCTAAAGGAATTTTAACTGTTTTATCTCCAACAACTATTTCAATCTCTGTACCTAAACCAACCATATTTGCTATTCTGTCAATTTGATCATTACCATAAGAAACAGTAACAGCATTCTTTTTCTTTGTGTGATCTTTAATTAAACCATCTGAATAAGAACTATAATAAGAGTTGGCAGTAGTGGCTAGTTTTGCATTAGCTGCTATTGCTGCATCTGCATCTAAAGGTAATAAAGCATCAGAGTATCCATCTACAATAGCATTTAATCTTTGTTTAAACGCATCTAATGACATTGGAGTACCTTTGGTTTGTAAAAGATGAGCCTCTATTTTTAAATTCATAAAATCTGATTGAGCTTGAATAGCCATATCTCCAGCCAACATATTGATATGAGTAGCTCTAATAGCTTTTCCAAATGTAGTTGTTTTATTTCCACCTACTAAATTTTCTCTATCAGTAGGATTTGCAGTTAAGAATTGTTCTAAAGAGATAGCATTTTCAGCAGCAAACTTTTTACCCTTTTCTTCCATCTCAACATTTAAACCTTTTACAGCAAATGTATTAATAGCATCTAGTCTTTGGTTAAGACTTTGCCATCCAGATGCCTGGACTTGAAATTGTGGTGTATTAACATTTGGAATTGATACTCCTTCTACTAATCCACCTCTATATATTTTTCTTTCTTTTGCCATAATTATTTAGGAGGTTTCCAATTAACTGATGTACCTGTTGTATGTCCTTTTAATTGTGTTGTTGTTGTTGCAGCTTTTGCATCCCAAACTCCGGTCATTCCCATTGTTCCTATATCTGTACCTAAACCAAATATAGCATTCATAATTCCAAATTTTTTTGCGTATGAACCAGCAGTTTTAAGATTGGTAAATTCAACAATACCTAAATTTTGTATAAGCTCCTGGTTGATACCGGCTAAACCATAATCTTCTGAACCAGATCTTAATGTAACTAATTGATTGACCATTACAGATCCTTCGTTAGTTAGCATACCTCCAGCAGCTCCTTTAGCAATAATAGCTGATAAAGTTTGGTTAGTTAATTCTAAAGCCTCAATTCCTTTTTCTTTAGCCTCAATTCTTTTTTCTTTGTATTGTAATAATGAAATATCTGCTTGAGCATCATAGTAGGCTTTAGTTGCCATACCTTGCATATATGTGCCATAAGCCTTCATGGCACTTGATGCTACTGCTACTACTGTCCACCAAGCCATTATTGTCCTACACTCACTTTATATTCTAATCCCAATAATGTAAAAAATAATGGAGCAGATTGGGAAATTGTTATCTGGCCCATTCGATCAAATCCTAACATAGGTTTTCTTCTCCTCTTTCCTGTAAAAAAAGTTGCAGCAGTAAATGGCATATCATTACCATTGATTGTCATATTTTGCGATAAATATAATTGAGCTGTTGTTTCTACTATTCTTTTCTTTTGAGCTACAACATTACCACTTGGTAATTTTAATTCGACAGGCATTGTTTTAATAGTTGGAGTATAATCTATTCCTATCTCCATAAAAACACTTGCTGTGCTATCAGTTGTGATTGCTCCAGAAGAAACTGTCTTATCATTTTGCATTGCATCATCAGCAGCAATTTTAACTGTCTTACCTTCTAAATGTCCAAGCCCAGATACAGATGTTGATCCAGGAAGATTACCGGCTGTTACAGTATATTGAACAGCAGCATCTGTAGTGTAATCATCATTAAAACATTCTATATAATATTTTGTTGCACTATTAACTGTTCTTTTAACTACAAAATAAACTACATCAACATCAACAGCTACATTTATAAAAGATCCATCAGTTGTGCAAAGTGAAGGAGCTATTACATTCTGTCCTTTTAAAATAGAATAAGTAGCAAGAGATCCATCGTATGAATTAACTATTAATAATAAATCACCATCATCAGTTGATGTAGCTTTTCTTAAAGCCATATCACTAGGAGTAACAAGTAGGTGAGAGCTCAATAGAGAAATATTGTTAGAAATGTACGAGAGCTCTACATCACTAAATAAAAATTCTCTCAATGATTTTCCGGATCTTTGGATAAAAAGAGTACCACTCTCTGCTCCCACCGGCTTGATACCTTCTTTAGATCCTCTTCGAGTTGCAGTTTGTACTACAACATTGGATGGTGTGATTGGATCTAAATCAGATTGGGGTAAGAAAAATTCACCACCTTTAGTGAACACTTGTAAATCTCTACCAGAAAACATACCGGTAATTGCATTAACACTATCTGTTGCTAGTGTTGCCTCTATACTATCATCATCTAATCCTTCTCCAGGATTAAAATCAAAATAATCTCCAACACGAGAACCCCATATAGTATTTGGTCTTGATTTAGAACCACCGAACCATAACCTTCCTTCGTGGAAAGTTACCGATCTTGGGTAGCCATAAGTTGAACTCCAGGTAGCCACATAATCTACTTCTAAAAACCAGGAACCAGATGCGATTGCACTTGTATTAAAAAAAGGAATTTCAACTACTGCCTCAACTTCTGTTCCAGAAGTATATCCTGTAATTCTTGCTCTACCAAGTCCATCATTAGCCTCAACATAATCTCCTACATTGCCGGAGGCAAAAACAGATCCACCAGCAGTTAATGTAATATTACCATCAACAGCACTTGGAGTTAATGTTTGAGCTGGATTTGAAGTTGATAAGCTAAAAGCATATTTAGGTGTATGATCAAAAGTAATATTAGAAATTGTCCAAGATGTATGATTAGCTCCTCTTACTATTTTTTTAGGAGCCATATCTTCTTGTACTATAATTAAAGTATCAGCAGATTGTGTATAATCTAATGTTGAAATATTTGCTGTACCAATCGTTGTAGTTAAATAATTATTACCAGAACTGTTAATATTTGTTTGAAGAACTTTATCTTTATAAATATACATTCTGTTATTCGTAAATAACAGCATATAACTTTGTGTTGTTGAATATTCAAAAGGAACTAATCGACATCCATTTTGAGGAGTAGCAGCAGATGGTATCTCTCCAACATACTGTAGTCCTGGCCTACGAGTTACTCCACCTTGAGGCTGAATTAAAACATTTCTAGCTTGAGCTAATGCGTTGTAATATTGTTCAATGTCAATACGAGAATGAAGTAATGGATCAACTTCTCCTGTTGTGAAATTGGATTGTATTCCTACTACTCTGCTCATTATCTAACATCTGTTAATGGAAATTCTAAAATTTCGTATGGAGGCTTTCCTCTTGCGTCTGCGTTACAAGCCTGTCTAAAATATCCACCCCTTCCATTTTCAGTAACAGGGCCTATTGCTACATTCTTCCAATAATCTGCTTTGCTTATTTGATCTGTTACCGGTTCGGCTAAATGCCAAGCCATCATATAAACAAGTAGCTGCACAAAATAAGAAGGCATCAATCCCTCTGTTACTGCACTTGTTATATAATCAATATAAATTGTTTTTTCATTTGTAAATATAGCTGGGCCAGAAGTAGTATAAAAAATTTCAAAAGTTCTAATAGGTTTAGCATAAGTGCTATTTGTATTGTAAACTTGGAATGGTTGTCCGGCTACAGCAGTAGAAGGTAAATCATATCGATAAGTCCACTCACCTATCGGAGATGTTGAAGATTGTGATAATTGTAATTTTGTAAATGCAAAGCTCCATTGATACATTGATAGAGTTTGTCTTTTAACTGTTTCGTAAATGTTATTACATACAGCAGCAGCATCATTAGTTGTATCACTAAATGATGAAATAATATCAGCTCCTAATAAATTTAGAGCTTGGTTACTTATCGTTACATTTGTATCGCCACTTGCCATATTTTCAATTCATATTCCTTTTTAAGGATAGGCCCTTTTATTGGGCCTACCCCTTCTTATTACTATTAGTCTGCGTCTGCAACTGAAATTGCTGTACCATCTGAAACATCAACAACACCAGATGCGTTTGATAATACTATTACCAAACTAGCAGTAGGTGTGTTGCTATCACGAATATACATCAAGTCGCCAACTTTAAGTAAATCACTAGCTGAATTAAAATATCCAGCAGTATTTACTGTAGCGATTGCGTCAGCAGAAGTGTAAGCCCACATTTGTGGTGCGTTACCAGCTTTAGATTGACCACCTATAGGTGTCAATCCAGATGATGCGTATGCCATATAAATATCCCCCTATAAATTATTCACGACAAGTTACTTTAGTTATACCTTCGTCATCGATTGCGATTGATCCAGCAGAGAACATACTGTTCACCAAGAAAGAAGTTTTCTCTGGAACATAATTAATCTCTGTTTTTTGGGCCATATTTTCGGCCATACCAATAGCAGATCTATGGAAAGCATAAACATTTCTGTCGCTTGAACCATCAATAGATAATCCACCTTCATCTCTATCACCAATAGTTATGAATTTGAAACCAAGGAAAGTATTAATATCCCCAGAAACAAGTCCTTTAATTGCAGCATAGTCGCCACTTATTGCTCTTTCATCAGCTAATAAACCAGCTAATGAATTTGCGTGGATCAAGATATGTCTGTCATCTAATGGAACATTTTTAGCATCCATTGCTTTTTTAGCAGCAATGAGCTTTCCAACATTCAAGTTTGATGCAGCAGCAGTACCAGATGTTACGATTGTGTTTGCAACTGTGTTTGGTGAAGAGGCTCCAGCAAGAGCATCTATGATAAGTTGGTCTAATCTTCGGCCAATAGCTTTCGATACTACTTGTACTAATTCCGATCTTTCATCAAAATTAACTTTAGCTTGATGAAATATATCTGAATACTCTGCTGCATTGTAATCTGACATTGTAGCTGTAACTTGTGAGTAAGTTACATTCAATGGAGTTACATCAGTTTGAGGTATTCTAACAGTAGCAGATCCTTTACCTAGTTTTGGAAATTTATAAGTATTTCCAGATACACCAGATCTTAATCTAACAGCACTTCTCAAGACACTTTCTGCTTGAAAAGCCTGTTTAACTTCTGCATCGAAAAGAGTTACAAAAGCATTTGTTATCGATTGTGCCATCGTTTTCTCCTTAAATTAAACATTATTAATAAACTATCAGTTGTCTGGAAAAGCCAGGCTGAAAATGGTGTCTTTACCCACCAGCCAGAAGGCCAAAAGAAAATTCGGTTATCTTCAATTATGATAGATATTAAATTTTAAAACAAATGTAAAGGGGTAAAATTAAATATTTTTCATTAATTCTATAAACTCAATAATAACCACTAAACCTAATTCGATTGCAAGAATAGTATGATAAATATGCCAGATAACACCATTACCTTTTTTCTTTCTCATTAGATTTCCCCTGTACTTGTAGCAGTACCAGGGAATGCTTTAGCAAAATGTTCTTCTACTTTTCTTCTAAATGATGCGTCTGTTTTATATTTAGGATCCTTAATCATTTCATAAAGCTCATCTTTACTTGGCATTCCATCAGCACTAATAGGAGCTGTTGGTATGGTATTCTCTCCATAATATTTACGAACTTTATTTAAAGCATTAATACCATTAGCAGTAGCAGCAAAGATTTTAAATTCTTCAAAATCACTTTCACTCCATACTCCTTTAGATACTAATCCTTTACCCCAAGTAGAAATTCCTTGAATGACTTGATCAGCATTGGGCCCAAGAGTTTTTCTCTCTTGCTCTATATTAATACTATCTGCCTCTTGTTGTTTAGAAGTTAGCTCTCTAAATTGATTAACTAATTTATCAAAACCATCTTGAGTAGGTTTATTCTCTTTAGCCCACTCCATAAACATATCGGCTATTTGATCACCTTCCTCAACTCCTTCTAATGCAGATACATCATATTCTTTAGGAGCTTTATGCTTACCCATTGAAAATGCTTTCTGCAATTCTTTATAAGAAGTATTTAAGTCCTCAACTTTTACACCGGTCTTATCATCCCAGAATTTTTTTTCTAGGTATTCTGGTTTCTCAAGTTTGACTTCTTCTTTCTTTTCTTCAGAAGAAACATTCGTCTGTTCCTCAATTTTATGAGGTATATCTTCTGGTTCTTTTTCTTTCTCTTCAGTTGGTTTGACATCAGCCAATAAACCCTCTGGTTTTTCTTCTACTTTTTCTTCTACTTTATTTTCTTCTTCAGCCATTGTTCTTCGCCCTCTCTATGCGTGTTTGAATATCTCTGATCACAGAGTTTTGGCCCTCTCTTGCGTATCCAAAAGAAGGTTCACTTCCAGGTATCCAAGTTGATTGTTTTAATGTTTTAGATATTAAATATTCCAAAACCTTTTTACCATCTTTAGTATTAAAGGTTCTTGCAATAGATACATCTATTTCCCTTTGGTCATCTTTAGGTTTGTTACCTAAAACTTCTAATCCTTCCCATCCAGGAAGATTTATATCTCCTTCAGCCATTATGCCATAACCTCTTGCTCAACAGCAGTTGCTGGTTCTTGAGTAGGAGGAGCTTGGTCTGGAGGAGCTGCCGGAGCTGCCGGAGCACCACCTTGTCCATTCGGCTGTGCACTCATCATTTGTTGCGACATTGCCATAGCTTGTTTTTGTATCATTTGTTTTTCTTCATCAGTAGTTCTTAAATCAGAAGGTACTCCTAATTTGTCTGCTACAAAAGCAGCAATCTTATCTGGCTTAACTTCAGATATTCCTCCAGGGCCTAAAGCATTAGCAATTTGGAAGAACTGCATTACTTCATTTACTTCTTCTAAATTTTGTGCTTTAGCCAATGGAGAGATAGGAACTACTTTTACTTCTAATCCATTAACCTTTAATGGTAATTCAATTAAACCTTTTTCATTCATTATATGTAGAACTCTTCTAATAATAGGAACCATTGTTTCTGTAATTAATCTTCCAAAAGCTGCACCCATATTTTGTGCTAACTCTTTCATTCTCTCTACAATCTCTGTTGCAGATCTTGCAGACATATTATCTGGAGGAAGAGTATCATCGAGTAATGTTTTTTTAATATTCATTCTTAAATCATTGATTACAATTTGAGATACATTAAAATCTCCAGCTCTAGGCAATGGAGATAAAGATGCACCTTGTGGCCCACCATTTCTTGCAACAGGAATAATCGCACCTGGAGTTATTTTTATATTGTTAGGATTTAAAACACCATCATCAGCAGCAGTATAAATTCCAGAAATTGCTAGTGATGCGTTCTTTAATAATAATTCTAAAGTTTTATTTAATGTTTTAATATCTGGAATGGCTGTAGTGAGTGGGCCTCTTCCCATTACCTCACCTGGTACTTTCATATATCTACTTACCACCCATGGGCTTTGTTCCATTCTTCTATAAACTAATTCTGATTTAGATTTGTCATGTACTATGTGGTAACAATAATCTTTTATAATAGGATCAATAATAACTGCCTCACATAATTCTATAAGCTCTTGAGGTTTTTCTTTTATTTTTAATTCTAATGATTGTGGAAGAGTAGCATCTGGAAATTGTCTTTTGATTGCCTCTCCTCTAACTTTAAATTTTCTATAAACATTATCAACTGTACCACTTGGCCCTTCTTCTAAAGCAATTAAATATTGTGGAACCGGAGTAAAGGTAACAGGATTAAGATCATCTCCAGGCTGAATTAACATAGCAGCAGTACCTACAGAGAGATCTAATAAAAATTCTCCAATCGCTAAATCAAAATTAGATTGTCTTAAAACAGCAAACATTTTATCTAAATAAAGATCTAATGCTGTTTGTACTTCTAAAGATCTCTCTCTTGGTATTTCATTCCCAGGTTCTAATCTGCACCATTTTTTATAAGGAGGGAAAAGTCCAGATTGTATTCTGTTTGCAAATCGTTGAGTGGAATGAATAGCTGTACTATCAAAAACTCTGGACATCTTTGCTTGTCCAGGAACATTACCTTCGTAATAACCATCGTATAAATTTCTTTGAGGAAGAGCATATTGATAACACTCTTCATAAACAGATCTCCAATTTTCTTTTTTGGCAAATGCTTGTTTATGTCTATTTAAGACCTCTGGTACTTCTAATCTCATTGCCATAACTTTTTATTAAAATAATATTGCACCAATAACTATACCAACAACTACATAAACTATATGTCCTTTATGATCTAGCCAAAGTTTTTGTGCTTTTATTTTTATATTACTCATCTCCATCGTTATCCTCCCTAGTTAATTCTTCTTCGTTTTCACCTTGATTTAATTTTATAAATCTAGGATTTCTTATAAATTCTTCTTGTTCCATTAAGCCAACTGACTTTCTGAACCAAGGTTAGTATGTCTTGGATTTCTAGTAGAACCTAATGTTCTTCTAAATTCTCCAGCTAACAAACCACCTCTTCTACTTCTAGCAATTCTTTTAGAGCCTGGTCTTGGCATTAACTTTCTAGCAACTTTTTTTGTTTTAGGATCTGTTTTATATTGGACATCTCTTTCAGCTCTACCAATTTGTCTTTGCTGAACCTCTGGTCGTCTTTTACCTAATGGGCTTGATAAAATTTTTACCGGAGTTGATATTACTTTCTTAACTACTTTTGCTGGTGATCCTCCCATTATACATACCTCTTATCAAAATCGTATGGATTTCTAATTGGATCTGTTCTTGTAAGTGTAGTACCTGTACCTAACATTGGAATAGCTCTTTCTTGATTAACTAATAATCTTCCTCCAGCTCTACGAGCTCTGGATTTAGATGCAATCTTTCTTAATTCTTTTTGCTCTTTAGCATCTGCTCTTTCCTCTCTCTGATCCAATAACTTATTGGAAGTTTCAATTTGAGGAGGTGGAGTATATTTAGGAACTTTAAAAACACTACCCATTAAAATAACCTCGCAAACATAATATAATCAGATTTATCAATTCCATAATTTTTTAAAATACCTTCTTCTTTAAAATACAGACTTTTTATCCATTTGACAGCAAGTACATTTCGTGAACTGACAGTAACTTGTAATCTATGCAAAGATAATTCTTTCGCTACCAACTCCATAAAAGCTAAAGCTCCTTTGTGAAATTGTATTCTATGCTTACGAATAAGAGTTTGATCTGGTATTAACCATAACTCTGATACACCTTCCCATTGAGAAACCACACCAAAACATAATACAGGCTTACCTTTTCCTAATACAACATAACCATAACCTTGTTGAGTAGCTGCATCTAAAAATTCTAGCCATCCTGGAAATAATTTAAGATGTGTCTTATCATCTTCTCCAAGATCCATTAAATTAATAAGATAAGATTTAAAAGGTAACACCATGTAATCCACACCATCAACTTTAAATATTTTTTCTATTGTTAGAATATTCACACCTCTATCTTGGTAGCATAAAAATTAAAATAATGCCACCCAATTTTCTCTTTTGAAAAAAAGTTAAAAAACCAAAAAAGCATTATTTTTAATTTTAGTGCATTTTGTTTTGTTGATAGTGGCTCTTCATTTTTTTTTTCTCGCCTTAATTCACTTTGCTTACTTCTGGAGCATTTCCAAAAAGTGCTCGTGGTATAATAGGTTATGAAAAAGTTTTTAACACAAAAAAAGGAAGGAGGTAAAAAAATGAAAAAACTATTTTATATTAAGTGTGATGATTTTATTTGTGATGTTACAGATACTTATTTGTCTGCGACAGAACTTTTAAAAGAATATCAGTTAGACGATCCATCTAGTAAATTTAAAATTCAGTACACTAGAGGATCTACTGAAATTATTATCACTAAATTTAACCAGGATAGAATGAAGAAGTTTCTGTCCTTAACAAAGGAGGCTGCGTAAATGAGTAATCCACTTGAGGAATTACTAAAAGATAATTGGAAGTCTATACAAAATGTAAAGACACCAATGGATCAAGTAATGCTTTCTGTTGATATGGTCTATCAACAAGAATTAAAGAACTGTGGGCCAAACGAAACTGTGTCAATAACTATTAAAAAAGTAAATGGTAATTTAGTAGTTCATGGCAAGTGTGTTCCTAAAAAATAAATATAATAGGGCGATCAGAAATGGTCGCCCTACACCATTGTTCCTAATACATTTTTCTTTTCTTCTTTGCTTTGAGTATTAGCCTTCTCATAAGTAGCTCTCAATCCTTTAGGAACTCTAAATTTTTTCATTCTCTCATCAGTACAGGATATAAAGAATTGTTTTTTTAAAACACAATCTGGAGCCCAAACTTTTACAAACCAAATGATTTTTTTATCAATCATCCGAATACATCAAAATCTAAAGGAGCTACAGAAGGTTTCATTCGACTTACACTATTGCCTCTAGTTAATCTTCTATGCTCACCACCACCCAACATTAAATACATAAAAGCATCTCCAATGTGTGAGTGATCATTTTTATTTGGTTGATCTCTATATCTTTCTCCTCCAGAAATTTGAACTCTTCTAAAGTGATAGCCTCCAGCTAAAGATTTTCTTAATCGCTGACATTTTTTATCAACTAACAATCCAGGCTTACCTTGTATTAATCTATTCATCGGAGATGCACCGGCCTCTCTCCTAACTCTAAAATCATTTGTAGCAGTTGGTCTAGCAACAAGTCCAAGGGTTCTTAAATGATCAAAGGCTGTAACTTCAAAAATTTCATCTCTCTTCTGTCCAGCCGGATCACCCCAGATAAAGACATCGAATTTAGGAAATCGAGTTTCTAATTCTCCTTTTAACATTTGACCAAATCTTTCCAGGCCCATATCAAAAGTTACTAGCTCGTGTAAGATTACCCATCGACCATTAGAATGTTTCTGTCCGAATACTGCTGCTGGAGTTAAACCAAAGTCCACTCCCACTTGAATAGGATATTGAATATCTGGTTCAATAAAATCTGCCACCATTAAACTATCATCGTATTCTGATATAACCGGTTTTCCTTCTTGAACATAAGTGTATTTAGCTTGAGCATAACATCTGATCCAATCTAAATTCTTTCCAAGTAATGTTTGTTCATAGTATCCTGTCGGTAAATTCTTTTTATTTTCTGTTTGATCTTTTACCCTCCACCACTTGCCGGTACTTAAAACATAACCATTAGCCTCTGGATTATCTGGCAGCTCACCTGGAGATACTTCTTCAACAGCACCAGGTTGTTTAAAAAATTTCCAAGCATACTTACCTCTCATCTTATCTTTTTCAGCTAACTTAAACCACCAATGATCATCATCCATTGGGTTCGTATCCATTATAATTCCTCTCCAAGGTTTTGCTCCACCATCGGATAATGTAGGATACCTTCCTACTCTGTGTGTTAATCCATCAATAACAGCTTTAGGTAACTCTCTAGCCTCATTCACCCAAGCTCCGGTTAATTCCATTGATAATAATTTTCTAACATCTTTAGGCTGATCAAGAGCTAGAAAAATAACTTCACAATCTATTCCAGGAGCTCCATCTCTTGCCGGTAATTTTATATGATGTGTTAAAGGAGGGCTCCATCTAAAAGCTCCCCATATATTTTCTGGGAATAATTCTTGCCAAGTTTTAATCGTGGTTGTTCTTAATTCTGGATAAGAGTTTCTAACAACTACAAATCTTGAATATTTAATTCCATCTCTAGGAGATTGCTTTTGTTTAACTGCCTTCAACATTATTTCAGCAGCACAAGCATAAGACTTACCAGAGCCTACAGGGCCCATTATTCCACGAACAAAACTTTTATCATTTAAGAAATTCCAAACAGTAGGTGAAGAAGAAAAATCTAAATTAAGATTTGTGATAGCATCATTCATTGTTTTTTATACCTTTGAATGTGTATTTGATCAAACTTGTTTTAGGATCAAACTCTATCTTGCTACATCCACAGAGTACAAACAAACAAATCACACTAACTTTTATAATTTTTAAAACTTTCAACAATACTCTCTATCCTACTTCCATCTTCAGTTTTGTTTCCAAGAGCTAAATTCTTCCAATCAGCTACAGGCCTTACAGCAATTCGTGCAGCCTCTTTATCGCTAATTCG
>Ga0080013_1002559_pt1 | contig 21156 bp, 20 predicted proteins | sample ETNvirenome_6_85_FD_69236 | JGI IMG/M metagenome (GOLD analysis project Ga0080013, IMG submission 69236) | Marine viral communities from the Pacific Ocean - ETNP_6_85 (SPADES assembly) (version 2) | ecosystem: Environmental > Aquatic > Marine > Oceanic | place: Pacific Ocean | collected 2013-06-19 | reverse complement strand
CTTGTCGGAGTCATCGTAGACGCGGACGGTCACCTTGCCGCTCGTGCTCTGGAGTGCGGCGAAGCAACCGACGATCTGGCAGCCGCCAATACCGTTACTGTCTTTGTTGATCGCAGCCGCAGCGCTCTCGCTGGTCGTGACGGTGTTAACGACCTCGCCGTCCACGTCGATAAAAAGAGGAAGCATTCGTGCCATTCGAGTCTCCAGGCTGACTGACGGTGCTCGCGAGCCGTCAGGATGTTGTTCTCTACGCTGAGATGTCGATCACATGGATGCCGTAGTAGCCCACCATGCCCGTGACATCTCCCGACGCCTCGCTGGCTGTCAGGAAGGCTCCAGAGCCCCAGCGCAAGCAGGACTGTCCGTTGGTTCCCTGGTCATCGATGTTATCGAAGACTCCCGCTGCCGCTCCTACATTAAGGTCATTGAGGAGCGTGTCCGCACTCGACGTGCCGCCTCCCGCAACGCCCACGTCGAGAGTCGCCGCTCCCGTCGCAGCAGTGCTGACCTGGATGATCACCCGATCCACGATGAGGTCTGTGCCGTAGGTGTTCTCCTCAGAGAAGACGCCACCACCAGTCCTCGTCGTCGCCAGTGCTCCACGGATCCAGGTGCCCGCGTACTTCGACATCGAAGAGCGCTGTACGCCCGCCGTGAGGCTGGAGCCCTGGGCTTTGACCTGCATCTTGCCCGTCGTGGAGGACACCTCGAGGGTCGAGTCGTCTGCAGAGGTCGAGAGGAGAGCCTTGTCGCCCACTGCGGGGGACGTAATCTCCCCTGTGCTCTCCTGGATGGTCAGATCACCGATGTACGAGAAGCCACCTGGCATAGTTCCTCCGAGTCGAGCGTATCAGATTGAGCCCTCATCGGGCTCGTGACGATCGCTCACGTTCGTTCCAGCCATCTCAGCTCGACCAGTCGGGTGATCGACGTGATAGGTCGTGATCTGGATCGTCTGGGTGTCGAAGTCATACCGCATCTTCCTGACCATTCCCACGTCTTCGTTGATGCCGATCATGTCATATCGGATGTAGTCACCCATCTGAACGTCGAATGAGCGAACACCGTGGACAGCCTGGACGGTGCGCTGGGGCTGAGCTCGCTCAGAGCCGAGCGTCCATGCGGCCTGAGAGTTCCCGGTCGTCCCAGAGTGCAGCCAGTGCTCCCAGGTGATCTCATCCTCCACAACCTGACCCTCCTTGTCGGGGAGCTGCTCGAAAGTCTGGTTGAAGAGGAACCGCTCCTGGCGCGTAGGGTCAATCTGATTCTCACCCTCTGAGGTGGCAACTAGTCCTGTCGTCGTAAGGGGAACCCGGTAGTACTCCGGTGGCAGTATGTCTAGTTTGTTCGCATACTTCCCGTCCGAGTCATCGAACTGCTGAACGGCTGGAGGATCGGTTCGGGCCATGTCCTCGACCCTGAAGATCTTGTCGGGGGCCGAAAGAAAACCAGACCTCCAGATCGGATACAGGCGCACCTCACCGACAGTCGGGTCCAGACGGATCGTGATGTCGAAGGGGAAGCTCGCGCCCAGATTCCCGAAGACATCTCGCATCGGAGGAGGCTTCCCAGCAACCTCCCTCGGGACAACGCAGGCGAGGTCTGCGTATGGAATAGGGTTCGCCACCGCAGGCAAGTTGGCTTGGAAGTCCGCAAGAGACCCAGATCCCCACGGGTCTGTAGTCAGGCCCAGGTACTGAGGGTCCATTGTGAGGTCTTCAAGCACTTCCCAGACCCTCGAGCGCGCAGTTCCTCCGTCCTTGTAGACCGTAACCGGATAGCCTCCGTTGGTATCGACATGAACGAAGTCGGGAACCCCCGTGTTCGGACCGGAACACCGGGCGAAGACGCGATTTTGAGCTCCTCCTGACGAGGGTGTCCCTGGACCCCACCAGACGAAGAAGTCGTCACCGGGGGGGCTGGCACCCTGGGACGTGGAGAACCGCACGTTGGTGCCAATCGGACCCATCGTGGGGTCAAGGTTCTCGAATGTCGCCAGGTAGTGGGTGGATGGTCCGCCCACCGAAGGCTTCCTGCGCGGGACACCCTCATTGATGGTGTCCTCAAAGTACAACTCCTCAACGAAGCACCCCGTGTGCGGAGAGACGTGGGCGAAGTTGTACATCCCCGCTGGGCCGGGAGAGGATGAAGTCCTCCTCCCATACGGGACGATTTCTCGCCAGACGAAGTTGTCTCCCGCCGTGAGCGCATTCCCGAAGTTCGGCCCGACGTACTTACCCATGTGGTCAGGATTCAGCATGAACTGGGTCGGGGCGAACCAGTGGAATCCAGACACACCCTGATCGTAGGTCCAGCCAGACGATCCAGGAGCTGCGCTCACTGGGATCTCGGTCATCGGAAGCTGGAGGTTCAATCCTCCGAGTGGAGCAACAGAGACAACGATCTGAAAGACGTTCGCTGCCATCGACGTGGGGTTCCTGTCGAAGACACCGTCCGCGACGATCTGAGTGTCTCCCGTGTCGAGGTCCAAGAGCCAGAACGTGCCCTTCTTCGTCCTCCACCGTCCATAGACGATGTCTCTGCGGAGGTCTCCGACAGACGGGATACTGGACTGCGGTCCTCCCGAAACGTCCACGTTGAAGGTCAGGTCATTGATGACCTGGATGTTCTGCGCCAGCGTCCCCAGATCCGAGTCCAGAGAGCAGCGGGTCATCCTCGCTTCCCACTGCGCGTAGATCGCATCTCGGTCGCCCGAGTAGACAGGCGTCTTGAGGCTAAGGCCGCTTCCCACGCGAGACTTCGGACCGCACCAGTGAACCTGCCTCTCGACCCCGTCCTCGTCGTGATAGACGCCCCGGAACAGGTACGCGAGGTTCAGGTTCCTCGAGCGAGTCAGGAAGTCGATTGCCATCAGCGGAGCTGCTCAAGCTTGAGGTCCCCCGAGATATAGTCGGCTCCCTCCCCAATGTAGGTGTCGCGAGAGTAGTCCTGGAGCGCAGCCCAGACGAGGAACCCCTTGTCTGCCTCCCCGTTCGCCGTGTAGGTGCCGTCTGCGAGTTCGTCCCACCTCAGAGCCCACAGGAGTCCATCCTGCTTGCTGTGACGGACGACACCCTGGATCACCGTCCGATAGTCCGAGGCGGACCAGGCATCGAAGGCGAGGGGGACGTTCCAGCGTCGAAGCTGATTCACCGGGTAATAGTTGTTGATCCCCAAGCCCCGCTGGGGGTTCAGGAGTCCGTGCCCCCGCAGTGTCGTGATGGTCCTCGTCGCGCTCCAGGTGCGCTTGAATGCCTTCACCAGTCCCGTCTTATGACGCTTCAGCGTGTCCTGATGCCTCCAAGACCACAGCCAGTAGCGTTCAGCGCACGCGACGTTGGCGTTGTGAGCCAGGCGAATCTGATTCTCGGAGTAGGTGGGAGCCGAACTGAAGGCGAGGTCCTTGGCGGCATTCGTCTGCCAGTTCGCGAGGTTCGCTCCGCTGCCCAGATTGGTGCTGTTTCCGAAGATCCGGATGTTGCTGTCATCAACGGTGCCGTCGCTGTCCTTGGTGTCGATGTGGCAGAGAAAGGCCCGGAGGTCTGCTGACGAGGCCAAGTCGAATCGCACCCACGTATGCGTGCTCCATCGCTCCTCGTCTGCGTCGATGTTCCCAGTCGGCCCATCGTCCGCTGTGTCATCGAAGCCGAGCTCCTTCGCCAGGCTCTTTCCGTCACCATCCGACCCGTGGGTTCCAGTCTTCCACCGGATGTAGAGGTCTGGAGAGCCAGCCAGATTGAACTTCCCGATCGCGTAGTTGTAGGAACAAGACCAAGACGCAGTGAGCACTTCTGCCTGCAGCAGGTTGCTGATCTCAAAGGCGAGAGAACCTCCGTCATAGGCTCCCTTTGGCACAGTGATGGTCGTGATGGTCCCAGACGGGGTCGAGCTGAACTCGAGGTACTGGTTGTCGTTGTCCACCTGGAAGTTCTGGATCGCAGACAGGGCGTTGTCGAACCCACTCACCCACCGGACCCGTGGACGCGGATCAGACACGTTCGCCACGACGTTTCCATCGACACCGGAGACACTCTGAAACGCGCTCTGGTAGACGATGTTGTCGCGGAACTCATCCGTGAGGAAGAAGGCTGTGAGCATCAGAGGTAGCTCCCTCGCACGCGATCCGTGTAGGGGATCCCGCGCTCCTGCTGGCGAACGAGGTAGTTGTCCACCGACTCTCCGAGGACTCTACCGTCCAGCTCGACCGTCGTGCGGATCGTGCGGTCTCCCCCGGCTCCTCCAGCCATTTGTGACTTCTGGATCTCCAGCATCTCAGAGATGTGCCTGGTGCCCACGGGGTCGATGAGCATCTCATCGTTCCGCATGATGATCCCGGTGTGCTGATTCAAGCCAGCCTGCTGCAGTGCTCCAGGTGGGATACCCGCATCACCGATGCCCTTGATGGTCGTGCCGACGATGGTCGCGATCTCAGCAGCTCCAGCGACACCCGCAATGGCAGCCTGGATGATGTTCCCCGGAGGGGGACCGGACGCCAGGGCAGTCGAGATGCTGAGTGCCGTGTTAACGATCGCCATCGCAAGTGCGAATGCCTGCTGAATGTAGAACAGTCGCTCAGCGTGCGCCTTGGCCTCCTCGTCGCCATCCTCGTACATCTGCTGGAGGATGTTCTGCAGGGCTCCGAAAAGCTTAGCGGACGCGCCCAGGAGATCAGCGAAGAGGCGCACATTGTCCTCGTGCTGCTGCGCGATGATTGCTTCGGTTTCTTCACCGAGCGCAACTCGATCACTGGCGAGCTGACGGTCTACATCCATCCTGCGAGTAGCAGCCTCCTCGTAAGTGATCATCTCGGTCGCCAAGGCAGCCGAGATGATCTCATGCCGACGAGACCACTCCTCGATGAGAGCCTGCTCATTCGCCTCTGCCATCTCGGCCCTGAACTGTCCTTCGGTGAGCTTGCGCTGCTCAAAGAGGGCAATCAGGGCACCCGTGTCCTTCTTGTAGAACTCGTCATAGAAAGCCTGCTCTGCGTCCTCACGAGCCTGCGCCTGCGCCTGCTCCCATGCCCACATCTCCTTCCGCAGCTTCCAGTACTCCTTCTCCGCATCGACCATGTCCTTCAGGTTCTTCTTCCGAGCCTTGGCGTGCCTATCCTCCGCATCGGAAGCGTCACCAATCCCAGCAAGAGCGTCCTTCAGTATCTGCCTAAGTCGCTCAAGCTCCTCCTGAAGCTCAGCCGCCCTGTCTGTCGGATTCTTGAGTGCGTGCTCAGCCGCCATGGCTGCGGATTCCATATTGAATGCGAATGTCGCAGCCTCCGAGCTCAGCTCCTCAAGCACTCGACCAAAGTCTGCACCCCCAAGCCCACGTCCTGCCGCTATTGTCTCCCTCCACAGCAACTCAATCCCCTTAGCTGCGGTGAAGGTCATGAGAGCGATGTTGCTGGACACATTGCGGATGTAGGCACTCAGCGCGTCGGCAGCCCTCTCTACGATCACTGTCTCGCCAAGCTCCTCCAGCAGTTCAGACCAGATAACGAGAGACACTGCGGCGGCGGGAATCAACTCCTCTGAGAGCTCGATCTTGATCCCGCGAAGAGCCATCTTCACGTCGGTCCAGTTGTCGATGAATGTCTCCGAGGCTCGCAGACCCTCCTCGCTCATCGTGGCGTTCAGCTCATCGAGCCGATCCTGCATCTCCAGGATGCCTTCACTGCCGTCCGACATCAGGTTTGCCATCTCGGTGCCAGAACGACCGAGCAGCAGCATCAAGACACCCGTCCGCTCTGCCGATTCACCGAGAATCATCGACTTGTCGGAAAGCTCCAGGAACACGTCGAACGTGTCCTTGAGGGTGCCGTCTGTCTTTGTGATGTTGACCCCGAGCGCATCGAACACGTCGCCCAATTGCTTGCTGCCCGAGTTCGCATCGACCATCACGCGACCGAGCTTCTTGAGACCGTGCCCGACGTGCGTGATCGAGGTTCCACTGCGCTCCGCAGCGAACTCAAGTCCCTGGTACTGCTCAGCGGTCATGCCAACCATCCGAGCCTGCTTCGCCATCCGGTCACCCCAGGTCGCCATGTCAACGATGAGCGTCTGGAGCATCTCCGAGGTCAGCGACAAGCCCATCCTGAAAAGCTTGTTCGCAGCAGTGACGCTGAAGTAGGCAGCGCCAGCCTTCAGGAGCTTGTCGGTGTACTTCCCGGTGTCCTTCCCGACCGACTTCACCTGATAGCCGAGAGCCTTCAGCTCCTTGACTGCCTGCTTGGAGTTCGCACGGACGACGATGTCGATAGCCATCTACTTCTTTCGCCTCCGCGCTGCTCTGTTCATCTGCTTCTCTGACTCGTGGGCGCGCACGAGTGAAGCCTCACTCTCGATGATCGAGATAGCCTCAAGCAAGCGAGCATCTTGATCTGCCAGGGCTCCGGGGCCGGGAAGGGCGCGGAACGTAGACCAGGCACTCCACGACTGCATCGCAGCCCAGATCCAGGGCTCGCAGACCTTCGTCGGACAGCCAGACAGGCGTCTGTCAGAGGCGTGGCAGCCTTCTGGACGTTCCTTCGGGAGCTTCACCGTAGTGCGCCAGGTCGGACGACCCTGGGAGTCTGGGTCGCCATCTACGCACCGCTTGCCGCCGCAGGATCCCCAGAGCTTGCAGCCGTCCCACCCGCTCTTCTTCCAGAGAGCCTCCTCCTCGGGCGACGGGGGACTCTTGGAGGCATACTGGAAGGCTGCCCTTAGTCTTTTCCCTCGTCGCTGCTGACTGTGCCCTCGGTGATGATGTGGAGGGTGAGCTTCTCTGCCAGTTCCTCGATCCCCTTCACAGTCTCGATGAGCTGCTCGCGGGTCGGCTCCTGACCGTTGATGGTCAAGTCCCGCGACCCGACGACGAGGTCGTCCAGCAGCGAGTCTCGGAAGCGGCCCATCACCTCGAGTGCCTCCCGCTGGGACTCCACCAGAGCCGAGAGTGCTTCCCGATCGGGGGAGTCGTCGTTCGCCTCCTCCTTCTGCTTGAGAACTCGGTCTCCAGCCTTCTGAAGGGTGAGAGAGATCTCCAGGTGCCGAGTTCGCCACCCCTGCGTGATGGGGCGATAGAGGATGAAAGCGGTCTCTCCGCTCGCATCCTCCAGGTTGAACTCGCGGACGTTCCATTGCGTAAGCTCCACAGGGTGCTCCGTGGGTTGGGGGTGAGGTCGGTTACCCGACCATGATGTAGACCTCGGTCTCGGCTGCCGTCCCGACTGCCTGACCGGACATGCTCACGGTGACCTCGTCGCCGCCACGGTCCATGTCGGGCTCCTCGAACTTGAAGGTGGGGAGCTCCACTGCCATGATTCCACCCTCGGACTCACCCTGCTGGACGAGAACCTGCTTGCTGGTCCGCGTCACCGCAGAGAGAGCAGCGATCATGGTCGAATCGTAGAAGCTCCAGCCCTCCAGGGACGCAGTCACTGCTCGCCTGCCACCGACGTACCCGTTGACCTGGAACGCATCACCGTGCTCGTTCTCACGGAAGATGATCCCCTGGTCCACCTCGACCGTGACCGTGCTGGCTCGGAAGTTCGCGCCACCGACACTGATGGATCCGCTCGTAGCCGGGATCGGCGTACCCGCGAAGGTACCAGTCGGTTGGTACGGGTAGAACTCCAGACCGTCAGCATGCGTTGCCGCACCACCACCGAGACCGGTACTTCCTCGCGTGTCCACCGTCACCGTCGTTCCGCTGACGCCGATGACCTTGAAGACCTCGTCCTCCATCTTGAAGTAGAAGGGGAGGTTCGCGCTCGCGTCCGAGGGGATGACCGTGCCGTCCGTCACGGTGAAGGTCGTCACGGAGTTGTTGATTCCACCCGAGTCGTTCAGCGTCGTGGCGACCAGTCGATCCCCACGTCGTCCCGTGCCCGAGAAGGTGATTCGAGCCGCTTCGTCGCCGCCCATCGAGAGGCTCGTCGTGCCGACGACGCCACCAATGATGCGATCGATCGAGCGGTTGTTCGCTGCCCACAGCGTCAGAGCATCAGGAGTCGTGTCCTTCGCGTCCTTGGGCTTGTAGATGATCCCAGCGAGGATGTTGGCTCCAGAGGCTGGAGTGTTCCGCAGGGCTGGCGAGACCGTGAAGTTCGTGTTCGTCGTCAGGTTCGTGATCCGCCGGATCTCGTAGGAGCCCGAAGCGAGCCCGGTCTCGATTATCGCGGCGTCACCGATTGCCCAGTTTGTGGTGTCCGCAGTCGTGATCACAGTGGTCGTTCCACCAGTGGCCGATGTCGCGTCACCAGAGCCGACCGTCACCTGCCAGCCGCCGCTCGTCAGCATCTCCGACCAGTCAGGCGCAGTGCCTCGCGTCGTCGTGTATGCGTAGCACTCGAGGCTGAACTCAGCGGTGCGCTTCTGGTTGATCACGCCGAGGGGGGTGGAGGTGCCCCGCTTGTCCTCGAACATGGCGAACGGTGCCTTCGCGTTGGCTGCAGCCGTGATCGCACGGACAGCGTCCGCTGCGACCGGGAAGTCCGAGCCTGCGGCCTTGAAGGAACTCTGCGGGTCTGCGAACCACTGAAGGTCGCGTCCGATATCAACTGATGGACCTGGCATCTCTAATAGTCCTCCTGCATCCGGACCAGCATCGAGGTCTGGAGCATCATGTTCGGCGTACTCGCTTGAATCTCCGGGTCAAATGCGAGCCGATTCTGCTCGACTGTAGCGCGGATCACACGTCCTGTGGCAGCAGTACCACCGTTGGACAGGGTCCACCCCTGCTTTCCGGTGGGAACCCTTCTCAGGAAGATCTTCATCAGGGCATCGCGGTAGCGGCACATCGCGAGGCCGACAGCCGACTCCCCACCTCCGATGTTCAGGTCCAGGACGGTCAAACGCATCTCGATCGACACGTTGATCATCCTGGAGTTCGCTACCTGCTCCGCAGTGTCCTGCATGTAGACCAGGGACATGTGCGGGAAGGATCGACCCTGCAAATCCTTCGGATAGTACTTCTCAAAGGCCGCGACATCCGGGAGCTCCGCTGTCGTCAGGCTCAGATCGGTCCTCATCGTCGCGAGCTGCGCGTTGTACCCGTAGGTCGCAGCCTGCAGAAACTCGTCCAGTGCCTCGACGGCAGCCTCGGCTCCGTAGTAAGCCACGTCACTTCCACTTTCCGTCGATCATCTTGCGGATGGTCGCGTCGGGACCGGCATGGACAGGGACGCCGCCGATTGCAGCCTCGATCTCCTTCGCCATTGCCTTCCGTCGAGCCTTCACGATGTGCGCCTGCATGATCTGCGACACCGCATACCCGAAGGAGGACCGATTCTGCACGTTCGGATCGATTCGGACAGGGGGGCGCTTTGGATGGGGCGGATCGCCCGCAGAGTGCGCCTTAGCCGCCTTGCCGAGGTGATAAGGCTTCCCGGTCCGAGGATCCCGAAGGACAGCATTAGGATCGATGCCAACGACCATGAATCGCCTGGCGACGACGTTAATTGAACCCTGGTCGCCTTGCACCAGAGCGCGGAAAAGCACCTTCTCACGCTTCAGGATCGGACGACCAGGGTAGTTCTTCTTCTTCCACTTCGCGTAGCGAGCGGACAGGGGCGGGAACTCCTGCCCAGTCGTCCGTCCCTCGGAGTTCAGGTGACGCTTCTCGTGCTTACGGAACATCTTGGTGATGTCTCGCCAAGCAGGACGCCAGTCCTTGATCTCCTTCGACCAGTCCTCGAATGCGATCTGGATCCGGGCCGCATCGGGACTGAACGAGAATGAGAAGAGTTCGTCTACTGCCATCAGAGGTCGTCGCCATCTTGGAAGGCAGGAGGCTGTGCGTATTCGCGATCCCCGACACCGGGGGAGTAGTCGAAGTTCGGATCCGAGTCCTGGGTCCAGTTCGACTTCGCGAAGATGGACGGTCCAGAGAGAGATCCAGAGGCACCGTTCGCCAGCAGGTAGGTCCGCTGGTCCCAAAGCTGAGCAACCAGCATCCGAGCTTGAGCGATGAGTTCGTCTGCCGTCGCCTTGCCATCGGCCCCGATGGAACCCTTCGCCAGCAGGATGAGCCCGCTGGCGAGCATCATCTCGATGGTCTGGGCAAGCTCCTCGGCCCTGCTCGAGGCTGTGAACGAGTCAGAGATGCCAGCCTGCAGGAACGCCATGCGTACTTCGTTGTACGCACGTCCCCAGATCACGGTCCCTTGAGTGCTGGTCGGAGTTGTCGTGCCCGACAGGGTGCCGAGCTGCGGTGCCATCGATGTAGCGGTCGCGAGGTCTGCGTTGTAAGCCACTGCGACCTCCCGCTACTTGTCCGAGGCTTCCGCCTTCTTCTTCTTCTTGGGCTTCGACGCCTTGGGCTCTTCGATCATCCGCTTGCGGAGCATCCGAGAGAAGTTGGCCTCGTCCACCTCCACTACGTCACCAGGCGCGTGTTCCACGCCTGCGATCTCGCAGTGGCATCGAAGGGTCACCTTACGCATCAGGACACCTCCAGCTCACCCAGACGCTCCTCGATCGCGTCCTTCCCGCCCTTCCGAGTGTCCGCCTCATGCAGCTCCAAGAGGAGATCGGCATCCTCAATGGTACGCAGGAGAGCAGGAAGGACGCGGATCGGCACGTTGGTGATCGAGCCGGGGTCCGACTTGTCGAAGCCGGGGATGGACGTAGTCGCCTTCTCCGGTTCCGGCTCTGGTCGAGGAGGCTTTTCATCGGCCTCCTCGACCAGGACACCGACCTCGATGAGGGGATCGGGGTCGATTGAGTCGGGAGCCACAGCGCCAGCCGGGTAGCGGACACCGCTGTGGATGAGGACTTGTCCAGGTGCGACGACGTACATGAGGGGTGCTCCTCTTCAGTTGCTAGGCGAAACTCAGGACGCCGAGGGTTTCCCAGGACGTGCCGTCGCAGACGAAGATCCCCCACTTGCCGCTGCCAAGAGTTTCCTTGCCGCCGCCGCTATCTTCTTTGACGACGATGTCCTCTGCCGCTGCGGTCGTGTTCTTCACGATAAAGAACAATCCCTGAGATGCCTCTTCGACCGGAAGCATCAGATCGTTGCCCCCGTTCGGATCGAGCATCTGGACCTGCGCGTCTTGCGGGGTCAGGGTCTTGGTTCCGGTCATCGTCTCGACGTTGTGACCGAGACGCAGCCGAAGACCGTTCGCGGGGTTAACCGCTACTCCCTGATAGAGAAGGGTTTCAGCCATGACAGCCTCCTAGCTGACGACGGTGGAGTACAGGTAGCCCAGAGCGGTCGTCGGTGCCGAGAACTGGTCGTTCCAGAGCATGTCGATCTGCTCGACGTAGGGGGTCGGATCCCAGCGGCGAACCGCACCGTCCGACGAACCCTGGAGTCGCCACCGCTGGAGGCAGGACTGCGGAGTCATCGAAGAGGGCGACGGTCGGAGCTTCGCGAAGAGCACGAACTTGCCCCAGATGTACCCGTTGGTTGCCGTCTGCCCCTCGTTTGCCGAGTCAGCGACGGTCTTGCCGACGTAGATGGTCTCGACATCGAGAGCACGCGCCAGGTCGTCGTTGGTCAGCAGACCGACGCGGCTCGACGTGCGGGAGCAGTACTCCAGGATCAGCGGGTGCTGACGCAGCGCCTTGTAGACCGCATAGCCCATGATCGCGACGTTGGGAGCCTCGCCACTGTTCTGAATGATCGTGTCTCGTGCGTCCTGGGCCTTGGCGATCGGGTCCGAAGCGGCGTTGTCCCACTGGTCGGAGCCAGAGAGCGCAGCCGTCTTGCCCGAGAAGGTAGCCGTGCTGAAGGCGAGAGCCGCAGCCGAACGCTCACGGTGGATCAGGCACTCGCGAGCGAGGACTGCCGTGTTCGCCTGGCGCAGGTTCAGACCGTTGCCCTGGGCGTACTCAGCGGAGCTCTTGCTGATCTGGACGCCGAGTCCGTTCAGATCCACGTTCCAGCCGCTGACCTTGCTGATGGAGGTCGAGATCTGCAGGGGAGAAGCCTGCCCGTCCGACATCACGAGGTCGTGACCGGGGGACGCCGAAGCGAATCCTCCAGCCACATCGTAGAACTTGCCCGTCTTGGTGGCGACATCGACGGAGGGGAAGATGTCGGATGCCAGGAAGGATCCGAGGTCCGGACCGAGCAGTCTCGCGTAACGCGAGAGCATAACGTCCTGGGTCCAGGCTTGAGTATTCGTTGTCATGTCTCAGTACTCCTTGAACCGTTGATCTAGTTGACCTGGCCGCCCGGTGCCCAGAGGAAGGCTCCGATGTCGCCGGATGCGTGGGTTTCCAGTGCGACACCGAAGAAGTAGTCGCCGCTGCTGTTTGCGATGACTGCGTTGCCGCTCGCGTCAGAGGTGGCGAGCTGCCCAGCGGTGAAGGCTTCGGCAGTCTTTACCTTGATGATGCCGCCGACCTGGACCGGGACGTAGACCGCAGTCGAGCTGCCGTCAGCGACATCGTTGGTCAGTGCACCGAGGACGGCTGCCCCTGCCCCTGCAAGCGCAAGGGTGTCGTCGCCACTAGGCACGACCAGGAGGTACTCGCTGCTGGACACGTCGATGTCGCAGCGCCGAGTGAGGATGGTGGGATCGAAGGGGGTGCTCATCGTGTACTCCTACGAGTTGAACGAGGCGGCCTCGTAGGCTGCCAGCTTGGTGGGGTCACTGAGGACAGTCTGCATGGCGCGGGCGTAGGCTGCCGCACTCGACAGTCCGTCGTCCGACACGATGGTGTCCGCGAGGGCGCGGATCTCGTTATCGATCCCCGTGATGGCGGGGGCCGAAGTGGCACGAGCCGACTCGTTCCCAGCATCACCCACCGGACTGGTGGGAACGAGGTTCATCGGGTAGCGGTCGTGCGCGTCTTCCTCGCCCAGAGCACGGACGTGCCGCAGGTAGCGGTCACGCTGCGAAGCCGAGATGCGCCCGTCCTCGCAGGCACGGTCGAGCATGCGATCGGTTTCCTTGGCCTCGAGGTCACTGAACTTGACCCTGAGTTCGTCCCGATCCGTAGTCACGCTATCCAGAGCCTCTGCGAGAACGTCGGCGCGAGCCGCCTTCTCAGACAGAGCCTGGACGCTGGACACGACCTGGGCCTCGGTTGCTCGCTCATCGAGCGAAAGGGGGGCAGACAGCAGCTTGATCAAGCTCATGCTCTTCCTCACTGTGGTTGGGGTCTCGGATGCGGCGACAGCCTGCATCCCTGCGACAAAGGGTTCGTTGGTGAGAGTGCCGCCAATGAGAGCCCACTCACCGAGAGGCTCTCCGGTCTTCTTACTGCGAGCATGGTCCGAAGGCACAGCCTCAATGCTGAAGCCATCGAACTCGCCAGCTCGAATCCTCCCGCGCGCCTCGTCCGTCCACCGGATGAGTCCGTACAGGGAAACCGTGCCGTCGTCGTTCGCGCGGACCTGGACATCAACGATGCGGCCCGCAGCCTTGGTGCTCTCGGGGTCCACAGCTCCGTTGATGGAGGCATGGTTGTAGCCGACCGGGGCACCCGTCGAGAACCAACGCTCCGACTGGATGACCTTGTAGCCGCGAGCCATCGACTCGATGTCGTCGGGACCGAGGTCTACCTTGCGCTCCGAAGCTCGACCGAAGTGCGAGCCAGACCGAGCGAGTTCCACCCATCGATCGTCAGTCTCTCCGAGAGCCACGGGAGCTGCGAACTCAGCCGCTGCCTCCTCGGGTCGCTCAGCGTCGAGCATCTTGCGAGCCTTCGCCTGCAGCGATGCCATCTTCTCCTTGTCCAGCCCAGGAGCAGTGCTCTGGGGGATCCGAGCGATGGCATTACGAAGGTGAGGAAGATCGACCTTCCCGCTCGCGTCCCGATACGGGAAGTAGCGGAGGCCCCGAGGCTTCGTCCTGCCGTCGTCGTCCTTCTCGCCACCGGGGGCGATGTACAGGAACGAACTGTCGGGCAAGTCGTTGACGAATGCAGTAGTCCACTCTGCGTAGACCTCTGGCTCCTCGGGAAGCATGGGGCAAGGATGGGGGACGAAGGGGTACTTCCTCAACTGTCGAGAACCGACAATGAGGAAAGTAAACTACTCAGAACCGCTGTCTAATCCGCGCCTGTGAAGCCATCGGGAGCGGTGGGGCTCCGAAGCCGGTGGGATGTCGTTGACCTCTCGGAGGTGTCTCACTCCCTGGCGCGTGATCTTCTCTCCGCGCTCCTCCGCGATGACCGAAACGACGTAGTCGGGGTAGATTCCGATCCCCTCGGGTAGGTCTGTCCTGCGAGGACGACCCATTAGCCCACGAGCCCGATGATCAGGCAGTTGCACAAGAGGTCACCCTCACACCAGGATGCGGGAGTCGAGTAGAACTCGATCTGATCTGAGCCGAAGACATCTCCGTCGTGATCACCGCACGGAGAGCAGCTCTGGCTCTCTGCCAGGTTGCTGTACATGTACCTCTGCACGTCCGCAGCGCGGAGCTCCTGCATTCGCCCCAGACCGTAGATCGTATTGCTCACCGCTTGAGCTGCCCGAAGGTCCACTCCCGTAGAGAGTCCGAGCATCGAAGCGATCACCGACGCTCGTGTGACCTCCTTGGCAGGAGGCATCCCGCCGATCCCCTGTGACTGGATGGCTGTGATCGAGGTTCGCTGCACTCGATCGGCAGCCTCCCTTGCTGCTGCCGCAGAGGTCGCCCGGATGGACTCCTCTGGGTCGATGTCATCGAGGATCGACGGGGGCTCTCCTTCAGCAGCGGGGGGCGCGGAGACCCGCTCTGCCGATCGGATCAGTTCAAGCTGGTCACCGACCATCTCGGGAACGACTTCCTGGTCGCGGATCTCCACCCGCAACTTCGGATCCTCCTCCTGACGGTCTACCTCGTTCTCGATGGACCTCGTCCCCGAGCGGTAGACCCGGCGAAGCTCATCCATCAGGGTGCGCTCGAGGTCGGAGACCCCAGGGACTTCCACCGTGAGCATCTCCTCGATGGTGTCCTCGTCCGAGAGTGACTCTGCGTACTCAGGTGCGATCTCATCTCGCCACTCTGTGATCTTCGACGCGAGAGCAGCGTTCGCCGCGTCCTTCACGCCAACGGTCTCGGAGTAGCGGACGCATCGCTCCACGTCCCGCACATCTCGCCCACCTGGACCCTCACGGAAGATGTCCATCTCCACCCGCTCGGGCAGAGGGGTCGTCGCGAGGGCTACGTGCGGAAAGCAGCAAGGCTCACCGAGAGCCTCCTCCTCACGCTTGGCCTGCTCTTCGCCCCGACTGGAGGCCGAAGGTGGCGCGGAGGGGGTCTCGGCAGGCTCTGAGGGCTCTTCCGGCTCGGTCCCGGGAGGCACAGGCTCGGGGTCGTCCTGCGGGTTCGTCTGAGGATCGATCTCGATCGGCTTCGCGGAACTGTCCACCCGCTGCGGGAGAGAGAGCACGTCCCGGATCTTCGCCTCGATGAGTGCGTCCGGTGTAACGACACCCGACTCCACCGCAGACTTGACCGCTTCCACAAGCTGCTTCGGATCACCGACCCGGATCTCGCCAGCCTGGATATACGGGTACTTCTTCGTCCCCGGGAAGTTCCAGTTCACCAGACGCTTGATGATGGCGTGCGGACCCTGGCTCATCGTCGTGGCGATCGAGTTCGCTGCCTGCTGCAGAGCCATCGTGTAGTGGTCGAGCTGCCCCTGAATCAGGGAGTAGGCACCCGCGCTCTCACCCGTGAAGAGGAACTGGCACAGAGCAGCGCGAGCCATGTCCTGACCCGCTGCAATCCGAGCATGACGGATCGCATCCGCCTTCATCGGACACTCTGTCCATTCCAGGTTGAATCCCTTGGGGAACATCGCGAAGGCACGGATTCCGGCCCGGAGCTCCCTCAAGATGATGTTCACCTGTTCCACATCGCCCGGATTCGCGCCTGGCTCGACCGTACAGGTCGGGATCCCGTAGGCAGACCGCTCGTATCCGGTCGCCTCCAGCTTCAGGTAGGTCCGACGCTGCCTCCACGAGGCGTAGCCAGGACGAAGAATCCCCATCGGCTCCGGGTTGTCACCGTCAGGCTGGAACCGGAAGAGCACGATCTTGTCGGGAGGAAGGGTCGCCCCACGCTGAGCCGAGGACGGAATGGACCGACCGACGACTGGATCTGCCGGGTTCGCCCACTGAGTGAACCCGTAACGACGATCCGGGTACTGCTGCCACTGGTAGATCGTCCACGGAAGCCTCGGGGACAGTTCATCGATGACCGTCGCGCCGAGTTCCTTGTCATAGCGAGCCACGATCTCGAATGCAGCCAGTCCACGCCAGGTGAACTGCACAGCCTGCTCGAGGAACGAGGTCCAGCCGCCACGCATGTGCTCAAAGAGGCACGACTGGACGAACTCCGCGACCTCCAGGTCCGCAGGGTCCTCACTGCCAGGCTGAACCGACCACTGCACCGAAAGCAGGGGCAGCGTCCACGCAAGACGGATGGCTTGAGCGACCGGGTCTTCGCGGACCATCTGATCCACGATCCCGATCAGGTCATACGAGCCACGCCAGTCATAGGAGTCGAGGTTCGGGTTGCTGTCCAGGTCGATCGTCCCGCCGATGAGCGGCACACCGACGTACCCCTTGGACCGACTCATCCCAGTCTCTGCCAGGACAGTCGCGTCGGCCCCCTCGGGGAGTACTGAGACCGAGGATCCTGTCTTGTTCGCCCGGTCCACGTCAGAGGGACTGACCCACAAAGGCCACTCACTCCCGACACGCACGTACTGATCAACGGGGTTCACGATGACAACCTATCGTTTGGAGGGGTGGGACACAATCACCAGTTATCCGGATGGTCACGGGGGTCTGCCCAGGCATGGTTCGCCGTGATCGAGGACATCGGAGCAGGGTTCAGCTCGACAGCGGACGGTGCCTCCATGACCCCGTAGCGGTTGATCACGTAGTACCTCAACGCATCCATCGCATGGTCGGATCGACCGTCTTTCGCAGGCATCACCTCGCCAGGCTTGTTCGCCGGGTACGAGTAGCCCATCAGGGCACCGTGGATCCCCACCGCATTCTCGGGGTACCTGGAGGTCCGCTCCGGTAGCGTCAGGGCTTTGGAAACGAAGAGGTTCCGCTCCCCCTTGTGGTTCTCGAATCGTCCACGGGTAGCCTCGATCCCTGCCGGAATGTGCCTCTCCGCAGTCGCAGTCGTGTACCGCATCCCTCCTGCGAGGACTCCCATCTTCCGGAAGACCTTCTCGTAGACCTGGAGGCTGGAGATCCCGGTCTGAGCATTCCGAGCTCGACCCGCAGGATCGCAGAAACAGTCCAGCATCGTGATCCCATACGCCTGCAGCATCTTCGCGCACTCGTAGGCATGGGTCTCCTCGAGGGTGTCGGCCCCGACGACCTCCTCCACGACGACATCGACGGTCCGACCTTCGACGCTCATCTCCTGAATCAAGGCGAAATACGGACGCCTGCCACCGAAGTCGAGGGCACCGTAGGAGTGCCGCTCCTCGCTGGGCTCCACGTCGAGCAGGCTTCCCTCCTCGCGAGGCTCATACGTGAAGTAGACGACTCCCTGGAGGACGACGAACTCTCCGTGGAGGAATGCCTGCGCCATCCGGTCGGTGAGGTTCAGCGAGTCAACGTAGTCGGCGGGCAGGTAGGGGTTGTCCCTGGAGCTGGCGCGAACGTAGGCACGACCAGGAAGACCCTTGGCGAACTCCTCGTACATCCACCCCATCGCGGGGACACCCGAGACCGATCTCCGGTGAACGGGAGCTCGCGGGTCACGGATTCGAGAATTGAAGATCCGCCACGCCTCGTGGGTAGCCAGGCGAGGCTCATCCATGATTCCCCACCCGTAGGTGCCTCCCTCGATCGACCCTGGATCGTCCAGGGAGCCGAAGAACCAGTCCGTTCCGCCCCGGATCGCAGGCGTCTTGGGAGTCCCGACGTTCAGACTCAGGACCCGATCCTGCGCGTTCCACTCTCTGACCAGCGGGCCGAGGCAGTCCTTCGCCTTGTCACGTCCTCGAGGCCAACGAGAAGCTCCCGGGAACACGGACACGATGGTCGGATACAGGGTCTTTCGCTGCACTGGGAAGGTGGGAGAGCACAGGATCCCCGGAATTCCAGGGAGGCAGCACGAGTTTCGGAAGGCTTCAGCGATTGCCCACGTCGTTTTTCCGCTTCCCCACCCGCCGAAGTAGCCGACGATGGGCTCAGTCAGGGCATGCGCGTCGAGCTGACGCTGAAACGGGGTGTAGTTGATGGAGATCTCCATCAACTCTCCTCAAGCCCAGCGTAAGGCCCAGCAGGGAGACTCATCACGACCTTCAGAGGCTCACCCTGAGTCGTCACGTCCACCCGACCGACCAGGAGACCCTGGAGCTTCGCCAGGTGCGACTCCCACTTCAAAAGAGCAGTCGAATACCGGAACTCATCACGAGGATGGAACTCGACCGTCTTCACTCCGCGAGAATTCGGCCTGCCAGCCAGGTTGTGCTGCAGACGACGGATCTCACCGAGGCAGTTCTCGATCGCCAGCGCGAGGTTCCCTGCCTGCTGCTGCTGACCCTCGCGAGCCCAGACCTCGTAGACAGCCTTGATGTCCTTCCGCACCGTGGAAGCACTCACCCCGTACTTCACCGTCACAGCTCGCACGATCTCACCTGGACTCAGACGACGCGCCAACATCTCTGAGATGGTCGCTCGCCTCAGTTCCTTGTCCGCTGCCACTCGGCTCATCGGTTTAGAGTTTCTTTCTGCAGAATGTTGCAGTTTACTGCGGAGATGTTTACGGTCTTGTCAGTCTCTCAACTCAACCCAGAGCAGACAAGGATGTCAACATGAGCAAGCCACTGATGACTGCCGAAGCGGTCGCTGAGTTCCTCAACCTCCAGCTCCGAACCGTGTATGAGCTCGCGAAGCTCGGCCAGTCGGAGCCCGAGAACCCCAAGGGTCTCCCCTTCATGCTCAAGGTCGGTGGATCCTGGCGAGCACGTCCCGACGACGTGAGTGCCTGGGTCGAGGATCAGATTGCGCGAAGCTAGAAAGGCCCCGACGTGGCAACAAAGAGGTGGAGTGCTGTCACTCGCTCCCTGTGGTCCGACTCGAGGTTTCTCGATCTGAGCGCACCTGGGCCGAACGCCCAAACCCTGTGGGTCTATCTACTCACCAACCCATATCAAGGCCCGATCCCAGGTCTTTTCCCCGTAGGGGTCGGCACCATCGCAGACAGCCTCGGCTGGAGCCTGGAAGACACCCGGGAGAAGCTCCAGGAGATCAAGGCCACAGGGATGCTCCTGTTCTGTGAGAGACCTCCCCTGATCTTCCTCCCGAAAGCCATCATCCACAACCAACCAGCGAACCCCAACATGATCAAGGGCTGGCTCGCAAACTGGTACGAATTACCCGAATGCCCTCTGAGGGATCGAGCACTCTTCAGCTTCAGGATGAATGTCAAGGAATCGTTAAGAGAATCCTTTGAGGAAATCTTCCGTTCTGAGCTGATTAGTGCATGTAAACGTCCTATTTCTCCGGAAAACAACCGTTTCGTAAACCGTCCACCAAATCAAGACCAAGACCAAGACCAAGAACAACTACTGTCCGAACTCACCTCTCCGAAGCCTGAGAAGACCGAGAAGAAAGCTCCAGTTCCGAAGCCGAAGATCACAGCCGACGAAGAGGCACTCGACATCGCCAGGTGGCTTCGCTCGAGGATCGCTACCCACTCCGAGGTCTACGCAGGGAAGGTGGATGCAGAGAAGGTCCGCTCCTGGGCACTCATCATCGAGAGGCTCATCCGAATCGATGGAGCCATCCCAGACGAAGTGAGAGCCGTGATCCAGTGGGCACACGTCGATGACCCCAAGGGATTCTGGCAGCCGAACATCCTCGGGGCCGCAAAACTCAGGAAGCAGTTCCCACGACTCCTCCTCCAAGCACGACGAGCAGGAGCTCTGCAAGCAGCACTCGATGAGAGAGCGTGGAAGGACGAGCACGGAGCATGGGCGATCCGGATCGGACAGAGAGCTGTGGCGACCGGAGGATCCTTCGACGGAAGAACCCTGATCGCAGCAGCGAAGTTGGAGCGAGTACCTCAGCTTGAGCTACAAGCCGCCCACAGGGTCGCTGAATGGGCTACCGGGCACCTGTAGGTATCCAGACCTACCTAGACCGATAAAAATCCCGTCACGAGCCTCTGAGAGCCTGGAACGGTTTTTCAGATAGTTGTCGCCAGAGCCGATCCTGAAACACGGATCGAGAATGGACCTGGCCGAAGCTGAACGCTCGACGTGATTGTATAGCTCCGCTTTATAGTCACACCGTCTTTACATAGAACCGTTTCAAAGTGAGCAGTCTTGAGGGGGGTCCCTCGACCGGTCGGGAGCTCGAGTTGTAATTCCTGGGAAGCTCCGGGAACCCGACAGGCTCGATGTGCAGCGTTTAGCCTCTGGACGTCCGATAACGTGCCTTATGCAGTCCTCCTGAGAAATCCCTTACGATTCACGCACTTAGGTCGGACCACAGGCACCGATGGAGGGGACCTGGACACTGGCAGACCGGCTGAGCGCCTCTCCTCTCTCATCACTCCTCCTCATCTCCTCCACATTCTGCACTCCTCCTCCTGATTCCTCTGGACTCCTCCGTTCACTTCGCTATTCTCCACTCACTGGGTCGCTGATGACCCTTCGGAGAACACGATGCCCACCACGAACGAACCCACCTTCTGCACCGGCTGCCACGTCGAGGCAGGTCCCTCCGTTGACTCCCTCGCGCAGGACCTCTGTGACCGCTGCTGGACTCCGGACCTCCCGTCCACCTTCCGCCGCTGCGGGCTGAACGCTGACTGGTCCAGCGACGTCTGGCAGGTCAACGGGACCAACGTCTTCCTCATCGATGATGAAGAGGTCTCTCCCGACCGCTGGATGGTCGTGCAGCGGCACTACCTCGAAGACGATCGCGGTGCGTACTTCGGTCTGCCCGCTGCGGACGCTGACTGGGCAGACGGTGCCAACGACGCGATTGTCGAGCGCGCCCGCTTCGTCTCCTCCGCTGACGCTGTGGCGTTCGCTGAGAACCTCGCCCGCATCGCGTCCACGGTCGTCCCCCTGTCGTGGGATGAGGACTGCCACGACGAGTGGATCGCAATCTGCACTTGCGGATCCTGGCCTGACCGGACCCACGGACCATCCAACCTGGCACACGAAGGACTCTGTGCGCTGCTCAACCAGAGGACTCCTGAGATGCCTACCTTCCGAATCCCGACCCTTGAGATCCCGTGCCTCC
>Ga0080013_1002556_pt1 | contig 21176 bp, 12 predicted proteins | sample ETNvirenome_6_85_FD_69236 | JGI IMG/M metagenome (GOLD analysis project Ga0080013, IMG submission 69236) | Marine viral communities from the Pacific Ocean - ETNP_6_85 (SPADES assembly) (version 2) | ecosystem: Environmental > Aquatic > Marine > Oceanic | place: Pacific Ocean | collected 2013-06-19 | reverse complement strand
ATTAGCGAGGGTAATCTAAGAGTTTAGAACATAAGAACAATTAAGCCTCATCATATGATGGGGTTTTTTTGTGCCCAAAAATAAAGGGTATAACTAGCACCACACATGATTTTAGTGTTCGACTGTTGCATAGTGGGTTGAATCAATTGCGGTATAAGCGGTTCGTCTATCCACGCATCACCTATATTAGCCCAAGCCCACACAAATTTTTGAAAAAGTAGGTGTTTTGCCTGTATAATTTTTGAAATACAGATATAAAAAGGGGGGGTTTGAATATTTGAATAAACGTAGGGCCAGTTGCCCGACCCTACGCCGAGGAGGAGTGGTGCTTTTGCACCAGAGGGTGGCGATTTGCCACACTTAAATTATAACATAGCACCGGGGGGTTGTCAATAGCTTCAGAGTATGATATAATGGTTGTATGGCAAATAGAGGTGGGGCTAGGCCCGGCGCAGGGCGGCCCAAAAGCATAGATAAAAATAAAGGGGAAGTGGTCGCACAAAAGTTGCAGGCTTCTTTCCAAGTTGGCTTGGAAGAAATTGGCAACAGTCTGCCTAAGTTAATACGTGCTAGCGTAGTTAGTGCGCTCGGTGAATCTAAGGATGCCGGGGCAGACCGCCGATTCCTTATCAAGCTATTCTCTGAGATGGTAAAGATTACCGAAGATGATAAAACGCCATATGCGCAGATGATGCAACAATGGGTACAACAGGTGCAAGTAAATGTGGACAGAGAAGGCAACGGACATATTGAAGGTTCTGAACCTAGAGTTATCACCAGAACAAATGGAAGTGCTGTACCATCCGAGTAGGTTAAAGATAATTGGCGGCGGCGAAGGTGCAGGCAAGTCTTTCCTCGGCGCACTCACAGGAGTAGTCAGAGGGATTGTAGATGCCCACGAGAATGGGTATGATGAGGATTTGCTGTATTGGGTTGTTGGCGCAGACTTTGAAGATGCTCGGAAGGAACTAGAATACATCCATGAGTGGCTTGATGACCTCGGCTTAGTCGATAACTCACGCACCTCCGTATCTACGCATCGAGACCAGAAGTGTATATTAACTACAACAATAGGAACAGTATTTGAAACGGTATCTGGGTATGACCCGAAGAAAATTGGGCGTGAACAGCCGCAAGGCATCATCGGTTGCGAAATCAGTAGATGGCCCAAAGAAGTCTGGGATAGGTGTTATGGGCGTCTTGCTAGGCGTTACCACCGTGGCTCTTGGGGCTTTTTTAGCGGTTCGTTTGAAACGAGCGAGGGCTGGTTCCCCGAAATGTGGGAAATCGGACAAGCAGGCAACGAACTAGACGTTTCTAGCTACTCCCTCCCGGCGTGGGCTAACCTATCAATATACCCTGACGGCGAGCAGGATGCGGCTATCAACCAGCTACGAGCGCAAACTACAGAACCAAGGTTCATGGCTCGCTATGGTGGTAGACCCCACCCCCCAATAGACAGTGTATTTCCTGAGTTTAAGCACGTATTGCACGTTGACCCACAAGTAGAGTTTGACCCGATGGAGTCTACATACATATTCATCGACCCCGGAGACCTAGTGTATGCTTGTCTATTTGTGCAGTTTATTGGCGACGAAGTTTGGGTGGTGGATGAGCTATACGTATCTCACTGGACTCACGAGCAGGTTATGCAGGGCGTACAAACTAAGCCAGCATGGAATAACCTCAAAGATGGCGTAATGGATATAGCAGGTACTCAGCACCACATGGGGTTGGGGTCTGCGTTCGAGGCGTGGCACAGGGACACCGGGCTACAGATGCACGTTAACAAGTGGCCTATAGATGCAGAGTTAGAACGACTACGCTCCGTATTGTCACTTAACCCCACTACTGGCAGACCCCGACTCAGGATTAATCCTAAGTGTCAGGGCTTGATAGCGGAGATGGGCGGCGGCGTTGCGCCAGTACACGGTATTAATAGATGGAGAATAAAGAATGGAAAGCCAGAGGCTCGTAATGACCATGCTTGTAAAGCACTGAGCTATGGATTGCTTGAGAAGTTTGGTACAACTAGAATAGATGAAAGAACTGAAGTCGTAGCGAACAGCTATCTGGGCGGTGGCGCAGATACAAGTATATACGACAGTGTGTTATGGCACAACCGTGAAGGAGTTAATCCGTGGCAACCAACCTAGACGATTTAATATCGGCAAACGAGCATTTCTATAATGATGCTCATCACCAGATGAGAGACTCTGATAACTTATATAATCAGGACTTCTATCTCAATATAGACTTGCCCGAAAACATAACCGTACATAAATCATCGAAGGCTACCCAGATTGTAGATAACCTTCGTGACCAGATACGTGTAGACGAGCCTGTGGTAGTGTACAGGGAGCGTGGGCCGAAACAGAAAGACCAAGAGCATAAAGCTACTATGGAGATGTGGGGGCAGAACATACTCGCCCAGATGTCCCAATCGGGAATGATAGACCCACTGGGCCAAGCACCGCATGACCTCATACTACGTGGAGCGGCTTGCGTAAAGCTGGTTGTACGTGAGGATAGTTTAGACGATAAGCCAGCTAAGGTTAGCAAGAAGGCGTGGGAGAGTGAGATGTCTCACAAACCACACTTCCTCATAAAACCAGTTGACCCACTAAACTGTTTCCCCTCACCATCAAATGACCTTACATATATGATTGAACGCCAAACCCGGCGAGTCATAGACATCAGGGAAAGCTACCCACACTGGACAGACCCCAAGGCAAAGAAGTTTACAAAGGGACAAAAAGACAATCCATTAAGAGAAGTAGAGTGGTTAGAGTACTGGACAAGAGATGAATACATTGTTGAGGTTGATGGCGAAAGGATAATAGATACATCTAACCCCTACGGAATAATACCTTACGTCTACAGATATAGTGGGCTGGGGAGATATAACGCTGATGGAAACCCAAAACACTTAGCGGTGGGGATTCTCCACAGCATACAAGGTGAGCTTGAAGCAGAGATAGAGATTAAAACAGCTATGCGTGCGGCTTGGCAATACCATGTATTTCCCAGATTACTCACTACGGACGACCCTTCACAGGTTGCACAACAATTCCAGAAAGGGCCGGGAGCGGTTATCAAACACGCCCCGGAAAGACCACCGCAGTGGTTAGAGTCCCCACCGCCCAACCAACACATGATGCAATTCTTAGGCTCTATAGAAGAAAGTATACAGCGAAGTATACCAGCCGCCCTCATGGAGCGACAGGCTGACGCAGGTATCCATCAGGCTATGCTTATCGGGCAGGCACTCAAGATTATAAGCCCTGTCAAGAAAGCACTTAACTCAATGGGTACTGAGATTATAAATAAGCTGAGCCATCTTATGGGATGGTTTGAACTTCCCATGTCAGTACAAGGCCCAAGAAAGGGTACTCCAGATAGAATGGTTAGGGGTAAAGACTTTACCCACCATCAGTTTGAGGTTACCTTCGAGGCTACTGACCCAAGCGAAGACGACAGAAGGATGCTGAGTGCACTGGCTGTCAAACGAGAACCCGGACTAATATCCAGAGCCACATACCGAGAACGCTTCCTCAAGGGTGTAATACCTAACGGCGAAGAAGAGGAAGAGCGTATAATGGCTGAGCAGGTCATTGACCAACTTGTAGGTAGTGGTATGTTAGTGCAGGAAGTTATGGCACAGATGCAGCAACAGCAACAAGAAGATTCGGCACAGGCTACAACACAAGGTTTGGCAGGACAGCTACAGCAAACCGCAGGAGCAGCGGCTGAAACTGTTGGCGGTTTAGAGCAGAATATAGAAGGCATGATGGGCGGTGGTGAAGGCGGCAGAGTACCTGTCGGCTTAGAAAATGCAGGACTGGCTAACGCAGGAGTTTAAATGGAAAGAGATATAACTGGACGAGCAGTCCAATCAAGTGCTAGAATAGTAGCGAGGGTTATGGAGAGAGTAACCAGTAAAGTACCTCTCGGCCCAAGTCAGGTACGCCTGACACCAGAAGAGATGAAGAAAGAAGTACAGAGAATGAGAGGTGAGCCGTTACTTCAGATGGCGCAGATGATGGGGAATGAAGAGATTCTCAATGCACTAAGGAGCGAATAATGGCTAACGGTAAGAAGAAGAAGCAGCAGAGCTATATACCAGAGCCTATAATCTGGAAGCAGTCTGAATATTTAACAAAGCTCGATGGTACTAAAGTACCTAATCCCTTTTGGGGGGATAATACACCACAACGGCCCCCTCCTCCCCTTCCCAATGCACCTTTTGGGTATGATATGGACGCTGCCGCAAGAGATTGGGTATCAAAATACCCTAATGTCCCACCGCTAGGGTTAAGTGATGACCCTCTACCTGCCGATACCAAGACGATAATGAAGAATATGGATGTACAGCCTCCTTCGGCGCAGACTATAGAGGCGCAGTTAGCGCAAGGAACTGACCCTTTCTTCGGACAGGGCCAGCCTACTGTTGGAAAAACTGCCCCAACAATACCAGACACTTCAGCATTGTCAATGAATAATGGCGGTTCTGATTTCTTGGATACTTCAGGAGTACTAGGGTCACAATACCAAGTACCGCCTACCCGACCATACCCTACAACACCCGGAGAAGAGATGCAGAGGTACTATGGTAATCAACATCCACAAACTCTACCGACAGCCCCTCAATATCCTGCAGGTACAGGAGCAGCCGGGGGCGACATATACAACCCTGACCAAGTTGCTCAGGATACGTCGTATGCTGAAGCGTATAGGGGTGACTTAGGTAAGATGGGGATGGGTACAAAAGTATCTGACTACACTACTCCGGCGGCTGAGAGAGAAAGATATTACGGTGGGAAGCCTATAGCGTATGAGGGTGAAGCTGGCGGTGACTACTATAACCCAGACCAAGTAGGTCAGAGTTTACCAGCACCAGCAGCCACAAGTGGGCCGACAGACGCATACTTTCCGGGCGGCGAACTATACGGCGCAACTGCTGGAGATAAATCTCTATTACCTAACCAAGGACAGGTAGCTTCTTTACCCGGGATTCAGGACGAGAGTGCTGTAACAAAACCAACTATCGCACCTGCACTGGGCTATAGAACTACAGACCCTTACAACGAGTACTACGAGATGATGGGAGGTGAGAGTGATGCTCATGTTAAGGCTTGGCAGGATTATGCGTCTAAAGATGCTGAGTTAAGAGCAGGTGAGATAGACCGACAACGAGCCGCTAGTTATAGTGAATTAGATGAGGGCGGCGGCTATGGTACTGGGATGACTCCGGGCGAAATAACAGCAGCCAACAAAATAAATGTTCCTGCTATGCCAGCTTATGGCGAAGAAGGTGGTGCATCGGGAGAGATAGACCCATACTTCCAAGGTGGTGATAAGTTTGGAAAAGATGCACATGAGATATATAAAGGTAGAGTAGAGGGGGCGGCGGCAGATGGAGGTCTATATCCCTCAGCTACTGGTTCGATGAATGAGTTTCTTACACAACAGGGTTCGTTTCTTCCTTCTACTAAAGCATGGGAGGAGCGATTTAAGCAGGCAGATGATGTTGAGATGACCGATGAGGAACGATATAAAGAGGTAGTAAGAGCAAGAGAGAGGGCTTCAGGTAACTGGGAAGAGATACAGATAGACTACTGGAAGGCAGAAAAGGATAAAGAGACCGCCAAAATCCAAGCGCAGATAGACAATAAGGACGTAGCTGTAGTAGATGAAAATGGCAAGATACTTAGCAATGCACCCACCGGTGATGGTTCACCAACAGAGGCAGAAAAATACCTTGCAAATAAAAAAGTAGCGGATACTCAGGAGACTGAAAAAGGAAGAGCGGAAGCGTTGAAAAAGTCGCAAGCCGCTAAGGCTGGTGGCGACGGTAAGGAACCCCCATCGCAACTACCACCACAAGTAAAGGCTGCTGCTAGTGTAGTAGGAAATAACGCTGCTAGTCCTAATGGTATAGGAGTTTCTAAGACCTTCGCTAACTCTGGCGGTGTAGGTGACAATGGGATGTATTACATGGACGAGGCTACAGGACAGAAAGTACTGTCTGTTAGCGGTATGCAGACTATGGTAGCCCGATACCAAAACGCCCTTAACCAACCTGTAGGTTCGGCAGGGTTTCTGAAAGATGTAATGAAGGAGAAAGCAGTACCAATATCCTTAGCCCCCGGATATACTTGGGGAGAAAGAGAGGGTATTATGGATGTTTTCTGGAGTCCCGAAACTGCGCAGACAGGTATGGATATGGGGGAACCAGTAATTGGTATCGGAAGGCTTGGCCCAGAACAGGAAGTAGAGTATATAGCGGCGGCTAGAGAGATGATGCAGTTAAAGAAAACACTACAGGAAACGGCTAACGCTAAACTAACTCAGGACTTAAAGATAGACTTTGGTAAAATGGATGCCGACTTACAAAATACTATATTAACGAATAGCATAAAATACCAAGACGAGCAAGCGTACCTACAGACTGAGCAGAGTTTTAAACAGGCCGCTTTGACAGGTATATTTGGTGAGGGCGATGAGGCTACTAACACTCTTGAGCGAGAATCTGTAGAGGCTAAACTCAGCGGTATGCTTGGCAATGTGCCTACACTAGAGAGAGACCAGATAACATCAGCAATTATGGGTAAGTTTAGAAACCCAGTGACAGGCGAGTATCAAAAAACGATACAGGCTAGAGAGATGGAGGCCGCCATAACAGGCATATGGAAAGATGCTGATGGTTCGGACTCAGGTATAAAAACTATAATGACTAGACAGCTTGAGGAGTCTAAACGTAAACAACGTCAAGATACTTTTAGGGCGGCAGGAAAGGTAATAACGGACTGGACTGAGGGCGAGCCTACTGTAGACGCAAATGGAAATCTTGTAAACGGCTTAGATACTCTGGAAAAGCAGGCTCTAGACTTACAGAAACAGGCAGAGCAAGCACGTATAACAGGTAAGATGTTCATCACGGATAAGAACGGTGTTGAAGTACCTACGGATACTATAGAAGCTAGAAGGCTTGCTATCGAGCAAGAGCAGGCAGATATGACAAGAGCGGCTACTGAGGCTAAGGCTCTAACAGATTCTACAGGCTTTATCCATAAAGTAACTAAGGGCGATGACGGTGTATGGCGGTATGAAAGGACAGCAGAGAGTGCGTTGGCAAAGAAGATGCAAACTAGAGATATTGACGCACAGCAAGAGATGCTAGAGACTCAGGGTGAGCAGGCTATAGCTCAGATAAATAAGCAAAAAATGGCTGATGCACAACTATACTCTTCTAACCTACAAGCACAGGCTGACCTAGCCAGAACAGAAGCAGAGTTTTATGCAATAAAGCCGGGTCAGAACGTGGAGCAGAGTAAAACCTTAGCTAATAGTTTTGTTACTAATATTAACTCAGCTATGAAAAACGCCGCTGATTCGGGCGACTATGAGGGCGTAAGTGCCGCTCTAGGGTCGTCACTACCCCCCACACCATCAGGATTGCGATGGGATGGTGCTACAGGCAGTTTCATGCAGCGTGCTGGCTTTGAGGGTAGAGAGATGGACTTTGAAACACAACAATGGATGGCGGCTGTAGCCCCTGCGTTCAAGGCTCGTGATAGAGCAGAGCAAGCTACACAGCACGCTACAGGTCTAAAGACAGAGGCTTTAGTCGCACGGCAGGCTAGAGAACAAGCTGACTACGATTTCCAACAGGCTATGCTAACCGCAGATATAGATAGTGCGGAAGAGGCTATAGCTAGACAGAAGATGGCAGAGACAGCCCAGATAGAGACCGAGACAAAACTACAAAATATGCAGATGCTATTCAGTCTATTACAGAATCCTGTACAACTAGGCATGGCAAAACGTCACGGCTTACTAGGACAGTTAGAATCCCAACTAGGGTTTACACTATCCAATGTACCAGACGCACCAGCAGGCGCAGGAGTACCTAATGCTAACGAGTGGCAGACTATGGACTCAGAACAGCAGGCGTTTAGAATGGCATCGTTTGTTGAAGGCGGCGGCAACGCTACTGAGTTTATGCAGATGATAGCTGGGTCGGCCCCAGCACAGATGCAAAGAACGCAATACGCTACCTTATAAGGAGGACAATTGGCAAGCCCATATTTACCAAACACTATAAGTTCAGAACCTAAAGAAGAAGACCGTATAGTATCTACTAAGACACTTAGTGATGGTCATACCAACTACTTCAATCAGAAAGCCCAAAATCTAGTACCTATAGAGCCGTATCAGAAAGAGACATCTTATAGTAGTTTAAATCAGGCTATGCACGGTGTTGGTGCTGAGCTAAGTAATCCAGAAGTTAAGAAAGATAAGGCTTGGTGGAAGAAGGCTTTAGGCGTATTAGAGCCTCTTAAATACATGGATATACCTATAGAACTAATAGCAGAAGCGGTGGTTGACCCAATATCAATGGCTACAGGCAAACAGCTATCGCCGCTGCGTGGCAGTGCTGATAGAAAACAGTTTGAGGCTTGGCGGTCTTTATTCGGAGGTGATACTAGCGAGAAGACTGGATGGGGCGAGTTTAAGTCTAGAATAGATATAGCATCTGAGGCTTTTGAGAAACGACCACTAAAGATGCAGTTAGCTCTGGGTGTGGCGCAAATAGCCGCTACTGGAGGTGGTTATGGGCTGGCTAAAGGTGCGGCAACAGCAGGCTCTCTAGGAGGTAAAGCCGCCGCTAGAGCAGGTTCTATTGGTTTAAGAGCGATAGACCCTCTAGATGTCGCAATGAGCGGCGCAGGTAAAGGACTTAAAAAGGGCTTTCACCACTCACCTTTTAAAATAGTAAGGAAGGCTAAACTAGGCGAATCTGATATAGACCCACAGAAGTTTCAGTTTGGCGGTCAGCAACCAGCAAACCCAATACCTTTAGAAGGGCCACAGTTTGACAAGTTTTTTCTAGGAGATTTACTAAATACTCCTGTAGAGGAGAGGCTCTTAGGTAGTGGCTGGAAGATTGGAGACTCAGATTCTGGAATAGGGAGCTTATTTCCTTTCAACCCACGATACGGCCCATCAAACGCTATATACCCTGTACCTCTAGAGGATATCAGCCCATTATATAATCCTGACAGTATATTAGAAGGTTTTGAGGATGGGTTAAGTCCTGTTATGCACAGAGGTAATAACCTACGTAAACTGTTCCACGATTTGTGGAAGCCCAATGAAGCCCTTACTGGCACTCCAATGGCAAATGAGAACGTAATTACAAGGTCAAGAGACTTAGCATTAGTGCATCTACAGTTATCTACAGGCTCAAGGCCCGGTTCTATACAGAACTTAAAGATGAGTGAGTTAACGAAATGGTTAAAAGATTTTAAAGATACTAAGATACTAAAACCCTTACCTATATCAGGAATGGAAGCAGGTGACCTTGCGGACTTTAGGACTGGTAATGTTCATGTTGGTGACTACGAGGCTATATTCGCTCTAGATAACTACGTAGCACAGCTTGAGAATATGAAGATGTTACCGAAGGCTAACCAGAAAATATTTAGCGCACCTGAGATATATGCAGGAGGAAAAGCGACAGTAACAGTTGACTCTGTAGTTAAGAAATATAATAAGATGGGCTACAATCTAGGCCCAGATGGTAAATATCTGCGTAACCAGAAGGCTTCAGAGATGTATCTAGAGGGCTGGTCACTACAAGATATAGCTACAAAACTAAACCATAAAGGTGTAAAAACTACACAAGGATATATTCGTGACTGGAGTATTAGTCACGACCAAGTTGCTAAGGAGTATAGAGCAGGGTTTGAGTTAGCATCAAGTATAGATAAAGATGCGTTAGATGTAATACAAAAGGACGCTGGCGCAGCAGCGCAGAAACTTAAAAAGTTAGAGAAAGACTGGCAAGAGGCTATTGAAGCTCGTAAACAATCACCGTTATTAAAAGCTAGGGCTAAAGGTCTTGTATTTGGTTTCCAGCAAATAAATGAAGTTGCAGACGTAATAGGGGGTGCGTTTAAAAATGCGTTGTGGGATGGTGATGAGTTAAGTCCTCTGGCTAAAATGCAGGGTCTTGTATCAAACGCAGACTATGCCGCTTATAAAAACTTTATAGATTATAGAGACCACATATCCTATAATGTAGTGAAAGAGAATCTAAAAGACGTACTGTCTTTAATTGCTTTACGCCGTATGTCACAACGTATGCGTGCCTCTAAGAATATTTTAGAAACTAAGAAGGCAGGTATCTACCAACCATATGGTAAGAACTTTCAAAGGCACGCAACTGGTGGTGGTGGGGAAGGTATTCTTAACAGGGCTGGGTTTATTGAAATTAACGGAGAGATACGAGACCGTTTCGATATAGATGACTTAAAGAATATAAACACAAAGAAGTGGCGTAATAGGCGAGCCAGACTTGCGGCTGAACTTGGATTTGAGAATTGGACTGATGCTGACTGGAAACAATGGGCTAACGGATTATGGGACGAACGCCGAAAAGTGGACGACTCTCTTCTAGAGCCTGATAGATGGGAAGAGATTAGGAAGGGTATAGTTGATGTTAAGGGACAGAGAAGGGGAGGACTTGCACAGCACTGGGTAAAAAGCGGCAAAGCTGAGGGCGGTAAGATATACGAAATACTGGAACACTATATTGATGATAAGGTTTTTGATGTCAGAGATTCGTACGCTACTCACAGTAAAGCTATGGAGTCGCAGCTTAACATAGGACACTTACCATTTGATGACCTTATAAATGACTTAGAAATAGTCGGTTCTGGTGTACCTATTGGCTACGGACAGGCAGTAAGTAGATTTGGTGTAGACTATATAAAGGTAAGAAACGCTTTTGAAAAAGAAGTAGAGTTTTCTTCTGCCCTTGACCCTATAGTAAGACCGGGAGCAGCGGAGGTTAATGCGGCGGCTGAAGAGGGGATGGCTCGTGTACCTGAAGTAAGGTTCATGGATAAGACAACCGCAGAGCAGAAACTTGCCGTACAGCAATGGTTAGGCGAGGATAGAATTAGACAGGTACTACGGGGTAGAAACTTCTATAAGCACATGGATGTCGATAGAGCTAACAATAAACTTTTCCAGCTTGCTAAAGACCGTCCAAAGCTGTTTGGTAATGGGTTTGAAGATATGGCAAGTGGCGAGCAACAAGAGTTTCTTGATAATATTTTTGCTCATATATTCTCTAAGGGTGAGAATGGTAGAAGTTTATCAGACGACTTTGCGGAAAGAGCAAGGCTAACTATAGACCCAGAACATAAGAGATTTCCACGCAGAAGGGAGAGAGCTTTAAGACAGCGATTCCCCGAAGTAGAAACACACCTTAATGGAGTAGATACTAACAAAGGTACTGGAGTTGCCCTATCTATTGACCAGCTTGTACCCTTTATAAATAAGGGCAGAGCGACACAGGCAATCAACGAATACTGGAATAAAGACCACTGGTGGAAACCTGTAAAGCCTTTTATAGAGATAATAGGAACTGCTATCTTAGGCGGTAAGGCTATGTTTACAAGGCACGTTACTAAAGGTATATCTGCGAGGGGGCATGCTTATTCTAAAGCAGAAGACTTAGGGGTAAGAGCAACAGCAGTAGCTAATGGTGTTATGAGAGAAGCCGACCTTGGCTTATTTATAGATGACGCTACGGCTAATCAATTAGCGAACGGCCTTGATAGGGGTAACCAGTTCTTTGGTAACCTTAAAGTTAAAAACATTGAAGAGATAATGGAATGGGAGTTAAGTCATAAAGGGGAGTTACAGCCTAATACACTACGCCAGTTAAATGGTATGTTGCAGGCTGACCCAGATGATGCTAAAAAGTGGCTAACGCAGGTAGATGTGGTGTTAGAGCGTATAGAGCCTGAGCATTGGGATAGGTACTTTGACTTTGGCGGCCCCGAAGGTAGCAGGCATAAAGCTGGTCTGGTATTTCTTAAAGATATGATAGACGAGATGGATGCTAAAGCCTTAAATAGAGGCGTAAATATAGTTGAAAGAGTTAAGAATAATGGCGGTAAATACCTAAAGAACTATTTCCCTAGAATATACCGACACGGCAGGGATACACGGTTAGCCCAGAAACATGACCCTAATGCAGCACTAAACAGTTTTGCTTCGCAGTTTCAGGCTAGAAGCCAAGAAGATGTACTGCACCAGCTACTAGACCCGGCTAGACATGAGATGGGTAAAGCGGTAGACCATACTGTCATGGAAGACGTGGCAGAGCGTATAGGACAGTACGTTGAGACTATGTGGAAAGAAGTGGCTGACGAAGAGACTATTAAATGGTTACGTGGTACTGAGGCTTTTAAGATAGCAAAAGGTACTGCAAAAGCGTATCGAGAAGCAGGGCCAAAAACTACAGCGGAGATTTCTGCCGCTGGTAGCCGTCAAGCTGTACGTATACGTAGACTAGAACTGGAATCTCTAAAACGAATTGTTAATGATAAGGTTAGCGGTATTGGTAAGGTTGACCCTAAAAGACAGGGTTATGTTGACGCAAGTACTAATCCAGCTATGGCACAATTTCAGTGGGCTATAGAGTCAGGAGACCACAATATAGAGAGGGTCAGAGAAGTTTCTGACAGAATACTAAAGTTTATTAAAGAAGAGGAGATGGCTTTAACTGACCAGTCTCACCTACGCTTCGTAAGCGAGGTTAAAGGAGCGGAATGGATAGATAGTACCCTAAGACACTTTGAGGCTAAAGACCAGAAAGCTATACGTGAGTTCTTAGCAGTTGCTGATGATATGTCAGCAAAGCCACTAACAATACTCGCTAACCTAGTGAGAAAGCCTACGAATATAATAAGGACTTTCAAAGCTGGTTTTGACATTGGCGCACCCATGATACACGGCTTTAACTCAGCGGTCAGAATACCCTTGCCCGGCAAAGGGCAGACACAGGCTGGTTGGCTAAAATCTAATAAGAAGATGTTTGAGCTACTAGCACACCCTGAGTACTACGATACATGGCTCGTAGACAATCTAGATAATGTTAGTGATATAGGGCAGTTTGTAAGGCTAGGACACGCTGAGCCAGTAAGACAGATGCAGGCTGATGAATGGTATCAGAACTTTAAGCGGTGGCTTACGAGCGAGCAGGATAGGGGTTTGTTTATGGGCAAGAAGATGGGTAAGACTATGCAAAAGGCTATGGTAGCTAATAGGTTCGAGACAGGTTTCTCAGGATATCTAGATATGTTGCGTGTTGAAAACTGGAAGGCTCTATCACCTAGTCTTGAACGTAGCTTAGCAAAGCGGAACAAACAGATGTATATAACAAATGAAGCTGGACAGAGAGTTCTTAATACGGCAGATACAGACGTAGCAGGTAAACTGCATGAGTTGGGTGCTGTCATTAATAAGATGACAGGGGCATATGATACACATCTAGCGCAGGTAACACCATACCAGAGTTTGATAGAGTCCTCACTATTCTTCTTCGCACCACTATATAGGCGTGCTACATACGGAATAATATTTGATGTCTTTAGAGGTGGTATGCGTGGTAGAGAAGCGGTACAGCAGTTAACAGGTGTTATGCTGGCAGGCGGTATGCTAGGCGCAATGGCTTCTAAGGCACAAGGTAACGAGGAGTTCTTTAACTTAGATGACCCATATAAGTTTGGTAAGTTTGAGGTTAACGGTGTTAGGATGGGTGTTGGGACAGCGTGGTGGACAGCCTTTAGGGTTTTAGCAGATGTTAGACTACAGTTTGAAAATGACCCAGAAAGAGAAGTAACAGAAGATACCTTTAAAGACCATTGGGTATGGGAGATACTAAAACGTAGAGGGCGTTCTCAGTTAGCACCGGGGTCGTCTATAGCTGTTGATATAGCGTCAGGAAAGACTTTCGCTGGTGACCCTTTAAGAGATGAGCATGGTGACCCAGACTTTATAAGTATAGGCCAGCATATAGGACGTAGCGCAGTACCATTCTGGCTGGACGGTGCGTTTGCAGGTGGTTTTGGTGGGGCGTTAGTTGCGATGCCGTCAGAAGCACTAGGGCTACAGGCATACGCAATACAGGACTATGACCAACTGTCCTACGCACAGCAAAATGCTTTAGAGAGTTGGGAAGACGAGAAAGTCAGAACATGGCGAATGGAGGAAGATAGGCTAGGTCATAAAATTGATTGGACAACTGCACCCCAGACTATTAAAGATAGAATATATGACCATCATCCAGAAGTTGCTATGATGTACGATACATATAAGCAGAGTCATGGAGAACTACAGAGGGGTACTGCCAAGGATATGGCAGACTGGACTAAGGATAATGCTCAACATGAGTTAGTAGCAACACAAGAGCTTACAAGAGCTACTAGACAGTATATGCGTGGCGAGATAACTGCTGAGAACTTCAGAGATGCTTTTAAAGAAATCAGAACATCTAAACGTCTAGCCAGTACTGCAATGATGGATAATGGGGGTAGGTATGAACCCCTCGCTATGTTCTTTGGGGAACTGCGGCGAGCAAGGTCGGAGAAGGGATTGGTCTTTCAAGGAGACTTACTGTACGATAAGTGGATAACTGAGGTAGTAGCGAGCGATGCGTTTGATGATGCTGAAGGTAATAGGATAATGGGAGCTTATGACAAGGCCGAACTGCAATGGCGCATGGATAATGATATAACGCCAGCGTTATGGGATTATATGCAGGAGCGCAAGAACATGTGGTTAAACGAAATGAGTGCGGCAGGACTACAGCCTATAGCAGACCTTATGTACGCCAAAGAAGCACTAAAACCATACTGGGATATTCACGATACTATATGGGAACCCGGTTCTGAAATGAACGCAGAAGCCGAATACTATTACTCGTTTAATGAAGATAGGCGAGAAGACTTAAAAGCCTCAAATAAGCGTTATAGGTATATAGAAAAGAAAGTTGCGAGGGCGAGAAAAAGGATGCGACTGAACAATATTAATATGGATAGACTACTGACACAATGGTATGGACATACACCGCTACACAAAATAAACCAAGAGTTTGAGCGTAGCTTCCGACTAACCCAAGATAGCAATTCAATAAACGGCATCCCCGGTGGAGTACCAAGGGCTGAGGATTGGGTAGTACGACCAAGTGGTCGGGTAGGTTTATCTAGTTAACTTGACAGGAGTTTAATAAATGTGGTATAATGTAATAGGAGTACCAGCGTGGGACATCCAAGGAGGCACTAACCGTGGCTGAGTATGATGAGCAACAGAACGACGGTAGAACTAACGCAGAAGCGGACATCTACGATGGCGTATCTGATGAGCAAAAAGGCTGGCAACGACAACTGAACCGGGCCAGAGACCAAAACAAGGAACTCTTAAAAGGGTATCTGGAGTTAGGCGAAACTAAGGCGGCCTTATCACGTGTGGAGGGCGCAGTTGAATCTCTTATTGACCACTTTGCGCAAAGCGGTTACGAGGATTCTCCACTGACAGGAGTCAAGGATAGCTTATCTCAGCGAAGGCAAGCGGACACTTCGATGCTGATGCACAGAACTAACATTGCTGATGTATTACACGACAATGATAGTACTTGGGATTCTGAACAAATGAACGAAGCACGGTCTAAGTGGGAGCAGGGTGACTACGCTGGTGCGTTATCATCCGTGCAGACTGCGTTCGACAATCCAATAGAAGACATTGATGCGGAAGTCGAGAAGCGTGTGCAAGAACGACTGCGAGAAGGTGGGAGGTCAGTTGATTCTGGCTCTTCTGTCGCCGCAGGCAACAAGCGCATGACGGTTGGCGATGCAGGTATGTCTTCAGGTATGAGCGATTCTGAAATGAAATCCCATGCCGATAACATATTAGACCAATTTTTTAGGAGAAAATAAATGGCTACAGGCGCAACGGAGTTTATTGACAATACTACTGCTGACGTCTTTATACCAGAAATTTGGTCTACCTTGGCAATCGTCGCACGAGAAGCACAATTAGTCTTTGCTAAGTTAGTTGACCGAAAATTTGAAGATGGGCTAGTGAAAGGCGATAAGATACATGTGCCTAACATTAGTGATTTAGCGGCACGAGCAAAGTCTGCTAATCAGGCCATCACGTATGAGACCGTTACAGAAACAAACACTACTATCACCGTAGACCAGCATTACTATGCTGCTATTGCGGTTGAGAGTATAACCAAAGTCCAGTCCGATAGAGACCAGCTTTCAGCTTACGCAGGTAAGCTAGGATATGCGTTAGGTTTAAACGTAGATGATGCGTTAGCCTCACGAGTCGAAGCTGACTGGTCTGGACAGACAGTTGGCACGCTTGCCGCAGAGAATACATACCACGACTATCTAAGGGCCATACAGTATCTTGACGATGCTAATGCCTCGCCAGACAGTCGCTACTTTGTAATCTCCCCAGCGGCAGAAGTCGGACTGTTAAAGATGGATACATATATAAACAATGACTACACGAACATCCACGGTACAGGCCGTGATACTTCGTTAGAAAAGGCTTATATATCTTCCTTCCTCGGAGTACCAGTCTACAAGTCTACTAACGTAGATGGTAGCAACTCCGCAGGACACGACAATACATTTTTCCAGAGAGAGGCCCAAGCACTGATAATGCAGATGACCCCTGACATGCACACAATGTTTGACATCGATTACTTCGCCGACAAGGTTGCAATCGAGCAGTTATATGGTGAGCAGGTTATGAGGTCTGACCACGGAGTTTGGATTAAAGGAGCATAATGACAACGAAGAAGAGTAGTGCAGATACACTAGGGATAATATTAGAAAAGCTAGGGGCTATGGAAGACCGCATCTCCGAAATGGAAGATAAGTCTTCCCAGCCCCAAAAGCTGTTCGTAACTGAACCTTTGCCAGAAACCGAACAAATACCAGAAGGTACAAAAGTAAGATTGAAAGAGACTGCTGAGAGACACTCCATAATTATGGGAAGACTGGATATGCTGAGACCAGACGTGCAGGAGGCTGTTAAGGCCCAAGGCATCATAGGTACTATTGGCCCGGACTTCTACCATATAAAGGATGGCAACCATAAGTATAAGGTTGACTTTAAAGGATTAGGCAGTTGGGGGGTTCGTATATCGGATATGGAACTCGTTGAGTGATGAAATACCCTTAATTGATGTAGAGAAACTCCAGAAAAGGTTAGATGCCAAGAAGGACAACCCCTACACAGTTTTGGAAGGCAGTTGTCATATGCCTATAGATGCTAGTAGTGGCTTGAAAAAGTCGCATCTAAAAACTACAGCAGATACATTTCTAAGTACAATGATTAAGCGTGGGTACGCACTGGCCTCACAGCTACGGCTGAACGGCCCCTACCCGGCAGTAGAAATGGATAGTGACGTAGTACTAGAGGATATGGAAGAATGGCGTATTAGAGCGGTATTTAAAAAAGACAAGCCTGAGTTTACAAGGATAGAATTGAACCCAGCTATAATAGGAGAAAATAATGGCTAACCCGGTACAACATGTCCCAAGCCGTCAAAACCTACGAAATAATATAGGGTTGGCTAGGGAGTTTGGATTTTTAGAATTTAATACATTAGACCAAGTGGTTGTATTTGACGACTTTCTTGGTGACGTACTAGATGTAACGTGGCAAACTGCCGACACAGGTAGTGGTAGCTCAGCGGATGCTGTAATATCCGCAGGAGCAAATGGTACGATAGTAATGGTAACAGGTACAGCAGACAATGGATACTCAGCAATGAGTAGAGAGTTGACCTTTCAAGGACAGCTAAACTGTGTCATGGCGGCCCGAATCAAAATAGATGATATTGCGGATGCGAAAATAGAAATTGGCTTTACAGATGCGCACGACGATGCGGGTGCTGTAGATACGCTAGGCTCTTATTCAACAACTGCTACAGACGCAGTAGGGTGGATATTCGACACAGATGACACGGCATACTGGCAGTGCTTCGGTGTAGATACCGATACAGAAGCTACAAAGATTGAAGACGGTCTCGCACCAGTAGCAGCTACTTACGAGACACTTATAGTAGCACTTGAAGATACAACTGCCCATTTCTATAGACTAGATGCAAATGGTTATCAAACTTATAGGTCAGCACCAATGACTGGTGCTTGCACTAAAGATGTTAGCCTTACACCTTGGGTGTTTGTACAGTCGAGAGAATCAGGTGACTCCAAGACATTAACAGTTGACTATATCAAGGCATGGCAAAGGAGAACAGCAAGCTAATGGCTAACCAGCGAGAAATAATGTTTTCTTCGGCTCTGAGAGCGGCTGGCGCACATACTAGCACTATAATAACTAACCACTGCGCTAAAGGTGGGATATTCTATCTGGATATTACCGCCGAGACAGGCACGTCAACGCTTGATGTAAAACTACAAGTGCTAGACCCTATAGGCGGTGATTGGGTAGACCTAGCCGACGATGTGGCAGGGACAGGAGCCTATGCGATTCCGCAAGCGGATGCAGTAACAACTGGCCCCACAATCATGACCATATATCCCGGCCTCACAGTAGAAGCTGGGAAGGTATGCAATGGTATATTACCTATGCAGTTTAGAGCGCACGCTACAGTCGGGGGAACAAACATGACATTTTCCTTAGCAGTAGATTTAATAGCATAAGGAGGCCGAATGGCTAACGAACTACGTCACGTTGATGTAGGTATTGCTATATCGAAAGCGGAGTGGGAAGCCGTTGGTACTCATATATTCAACAACCAAGCCGCTGGCGATATTCCTTATGCCTCATCTACGTCACAGCTATCACGCCTCGGAATAGGCGCAGCAAAAACAATACTATCAGTTAACAGTGCAGGCACTGCCCCAGAGTGGGTAGCTAGTCCTGCTATCGTTACAGACCTCGTACCAGATGCGGCTGACGGCGCAGGATTAGGAACTGCTGCACTAGAGTTTTCAGATTTATTTCTGGCAGACGGTGCGGTAATAAATCTTGGTAATGACCAAGACGTAACGCTAACACACGTAGCAGATACTGGATTACTACTCAACAGTACGATGGCGATTCAGTTCAATGATGCGAGCCAGTATATCAATGCGCCTACTAACGCAATACTGGATATTAATGCTACAGACGAAATCGAACTAAACGCAACACTCGCCGATGTAAATGCAAACCTAGACGTGTCAGGTACTTATACTGGTGGCGGCTTAATGACCACTGGTGGTAGTATAGTTATACCTGATGCTGGTAACATTGGCTCGGCTAGTGATACAGATGCTATAGCAATCTCATCTGGCGGCGTAGTTACGATGAACCAGATACCAGTATTCAGTGCTGGTATAAATGTTTCGGGCGGTACGATTGCTGGCACAATAGCAACATCAACCCAAAATAGTATTACTACTATGACCGGGCTGGTAACTACAGGAACCATAGGTACTGGGGTATGGCAGGGTACTGCAATAGCTTCTGCCTATATAGCAGCAGATGCTATTACTGGAGCCAAGATTGCCGATGATGCTATAGACAGTGAACACTACACAGATGGCTCAATAGACAATGCTCACCTTGCAGATGATGCAGTTGGAGCAGATGAACTAGCAGCCGATGCTGTAGTTAATGCAAGTGTAGCGTCTGGTGCTGCTATCGATATCTCTAAAACAGCTTTGGTTGATGGAACAGGATTAACCTTATCCACTAACACACTAAATGTAGACGCTTCACAAACACAAGTAACTGCTGTAGGGACTATAGCTACTGGTGTGTGGCAAGGTACTGCAGTAGCTTCAGCATACCTTGACGCAGATACAGCACATCTAAGTACTACACAAACTTTTACTGGTGCAAAAACATTTTCTCAGAATGTCACTATGAATGGCAATCTCGACATGGAAGGCTATAGCGTATTTGGTAATGGTTCTGGACTGGACTCATCATATACATTAACTATTGACCGTGCTTTCTCTGATACATCACAGGCTGTTTCTTTAAGGGTTAGAGGAACTATAACTGCTACTGATGGAACAGGTACATTAGCAGGACTTCAGGTGCAACCAGCAGGAACTGTAATTAATTCCGGCAATGCTCATAATGTTTATTCAGCATGGTTTATTGAGCCGAATATAACCGAAACATCTGGTTCAGTAACTACAGCAGCAACGGTTTATATACAGAACGCATCAACAGCAGCTACCAATAACTATGCTCTATTCGTAGATTCTGGTGAAACAAGATTAGATGGGACGGTTACTACTTATGGTGATGTACATTTTGGGAAAGACGGTACTGGAGTCGATGTTACTTTCTATGGTGATACGTCTGGACGTGACCTGACATGGGACCAATCAGATAATAGACTTGAGTTTAAAGACCAAGCCTATATGTCCTTTGGTGACGGTAATGACTTCCAGATATTTCACAATGGTAGTAATACCTATCTTGATGAAGGCGGTACAGGAGCATTAATAATAAGGGCTAATATATACAGTCTTCGTAATGCCGCTGATGACGAACAAGTAATGTATATGGCTGAAGACGGTGCTGTATCTCTTTACTATGATAACGCAGTTAAGTTAGCCACTCACACATCTGGTGTAGAAATAACTGGTTCTCTTGAGGTAGCAACCATCGACTTCACCGATGGCGACCTAGCGATGACCATAGCTGATGGCGGTGGGGTTGCTTTTGCCCAAGCTGCTACATTTGCATCGAGCATATCAGTTACAGGTCATGCTTATATCTATAGAGCGGATACAGGTTATGAAGGTGGTCAGTTAAACTTTGGAAAAGCAACAGATAACTCGATTGGTTGGTCACTAGATTCTTATGGGAATGACGCAAATGATTCCCTGAGATTTTTACATGGTAACTGGTCTGGAGGAGTAGCGGCTCAGTTCGCTTCTAGCGTTGATACGTTCTATGTCTATCATAATTTTCAAATAGCAGGGACAAATCCCCGAATGATAATTGGCGATAATGGTGCAGAAGATACGTCCATTGTATTCGATGGCAACACAGTTGATTATCACATAGGATTAGAAGATGCTGCTGATGTTCTCACTATAGGTAAAGGAACCACACTCGGCACGACAACAGCTTTCACTATTGGAAGTACGCCGTCCATTGGTTTATTCAGAGACGCAGGGGCAAATAACCTGATATCAATCAGACCCGGAGCGACGTTAGCCGCCGCCAATGCAGAATCTTCTACGCTTTATTTTGAGCAAGGAACAGTAAATTGGACAAATGCCTCTGGTGGCGATGTTACTGTCGGCACTCAATCGGTTATG
>Ga0080013_1002555_pt1 | contig 21182 bp, 31 predicted proteins | sample ETNvirenome_6_85_FD_69236 | JGI IMG/M metagenome (GOLD analysis project Ga0080013, IMG submission 69236) | Marine viral communities from the Pacific Ocean - ETNP_6_85 (SPADES assembly) (version 2) | ecosystem: Environmental > Aquatic > Marine > Oceanic | place: Pacific Ocean | collected 2013-06-19 | reverse complement strand
CAGGACCCGGAGAACAAAGCTGGTCACATTGTAGAGATGGGGCCGTATGCGTTCGAGGTCGAACCATACGGAGCGAAGGGCGGGTTTAGGTGGGTTCTCGGTTCGCCTGTACTCCGGATGCAGATGAAATCCGACGGTAGCGTCTACGTCCACTTCCGAAGTGTGCTTTTGACTGCGCTCGGGCCAGCCCGCGCCGTGGAAGAAGTGACCGCGATTCTTGGCCATACCCGAAAAAAGGATTTCGAGGGCGTGCGACGCGTGGGGGAGCCGACCGTCTCACGCATTGACCTGTGCAGGGACTTGAGAACGCCGGTCTGGGGCCGGGAGGAGATGGAGCGAATGGTGACCCGCGCCAGGCTTCGCCCGACGTGGGGCGTAGCCTCCCGCGTAGAGGGTCGGCCGGTGGGGACCAGAGCAATCGAAAAAGCGGTCCAGGAACTGCTTAAGGCCGAAGGGGAAAGCTCTGTAGAGCAGGTATCCGAAAAGGTTTTGCGAGCGCTCGGGGCTCGAGTGTGGCGGGAGGAGGACGGGGAGCTCCGCGCGCAACACGAGGTTGAGGCCGAGTATTTCCGCGGCGGGGAGAACACCGGGTTCAGTCTTGGCAAGGGCCAATTGATGTTCCGGGTCTACGACAAGCTCGCGGAGCTCAAGAGGTCCGGAAAAACCTACATGAAACGACTATGGGAAAAAGCCGGGTGGAATCACGGCCCCGTGACCAGAATCGAGTTTCAGATTCGAAAGAAGGCCCTGTCCACATTCGACCAGATTAGAGAGCGGGGCCGTTACTGGTCTGTGGTGGCCGGTTGTTTGCCCGCAATTTGGGCTTACCTAACGCGCGGTTGGCTCACGCTGCGGACGAAAACAGCCGACAAGCAGCGCAGCCGGTGGCCCATCGACCCACAGTGGGAAAAGGTCCAGGCCATGGGGTGGGGCACGGTGGCGCCGGTCAGGCGTGCGAGCCTGGGACGGCCGCCCCGGTGGGTCATCGAGGCGGCAAACGGCGAGGATGCGCCGGTTAAGACCGAAGGCGAAAAGCCAACGCCAGGCGAGCGAATCAAAATCGAATCGCAGAGAAGGCGGCACCTTTCGGTTTCGCCGCTGGTGGCTCAGAGAATGGCGGAGCCAGGTAGGGCCCGCCGTAGATTGATTCCTGTGCCGTGCCCCGTGCTCAGAGAGGCCGAAGAAGCCAAGGCCCGCGTTTTGTTTGCGGGCGTGGCCGGGTACCTTGCGTCGCTACAGGCGTTGACCGGGCTGGGGCCCACGGCCTGCGCGGAGAAGGCCACCAGGCGCCCACATTTCAGGGAGCAGCTCAGGGTTGCGCGCGCGCGTGTAGTTTTGAGGGGCGCGGAGGTTCTGGCGATATGAGACACTACGACAAAAGACTGTGCAACGAGGAGAAGACGGAGGCGGCGCTACGCGAGGCAACAGAGCGAATGCGGGCGCGGGAGAAGGCGGGCAAGCCGGCGTGCGAATGCGGGCACCACAGCGCAGAATACGTAAAGTTCACGGGGCCTCACCAGGCGGAGAGGTGCTGTAAAGGGCGCCAGATCACGCACTTCCACGGGGGGTAGGCCGATGAAACATTGGAAAGAGAGCCGATACGGCTCGATGGTGCCGACCGAAGAACACCCGGAGTCCGCGGGGCCCGAGAGGGCGGACGACTTGCGGCGGGCGGTCGACGAGCTCCGGAAGGCTAACGCCGAGAGACGGCGAAGACGGCCAGGGCGAGAAGGCCGACAACGAGGACGGTAGGGGCGCCAGGCAACACGGAGTCCTTTAGGTCGGAGAAGGAGGACTTCAAATCGTCCCAGAGTCCGGGCCGAGAGGCAGAATAGGCCGCGTCAGCTGCGTCTGCCTCACGCATGGAGCGCTCGACGCTGGCAGACCTCCGCGCGCGCTCGGCGGGGCTTGCCTGCTGAGAGCGGAGCCGAGAGGCGACGTCGGCGGGGACGAGGCCAAACGCCTCGAGGTCCTCCAGGCGGTAGGCCACGGCACCGCCGCTGTCTCGGTGGTCGGGCACAATCGCGAACCAGAAGTCGCACCCGCCCAGAAGCCGCTTCCAGGTAAGGTCCCCCCCGCGGACGGCGTCGCCGGCCGTCAGCCGGTAATCGGCGTCGTCCAGAGCACCGCTCCCCAATACCCGCGCCTGGCCGCGGTTCGGAAATGGGGCCGTGAACCCGGTGATGACGCTCGGGCAGGAAACGACAGAGCCGTCTCGGGAAAAATCAACTGACATAAGGGCCTCCGGTGTGCTGGGGGTGTCTCAATAGTTTTTGACTTGTGCTGAGGATGCCACAGTCCTAAACTTCCCGCACCTATACACCTGACCAGAGGATTCCAAATGAAGGAATGGACCGGCCTGTCCGGAAAGCAGCTCGTCGCCGTGGGCGTTATCGCCTTCGCAGTGCTCCACATCTCCCGGACCATGACGCCCGCGTCTCAGCCGTTCGGCCGTAAGACGGAGGGCTAATATGTCCCCACGTCACAACCAGCCCGGCAGCGTTAAGGGGCAGGGCCTCGACAACACGCGCCAGATTCTGCAAGCAAACTTCGTCGCAGCGGCGGCGCAGCCTGTCGAGAATCCGCGGCAGCGTGGCTTTGCGTCCGACGACCGAATGGACAAGCTGATCCTCTGCTTCGACGGCACCGCCGTCGAGCCGGGAGCCCAGGCAAACATCCAATTCGACACGCAGGCGCAGTACGAGTCCTTCTACTCCGCGTGGATCGGACAAATCCGCTTCAACAGCGCAGCGCTCCCCGAGCTCATCGAGCAACAGACCGGAATCCGGCTGTCTCAGAACTGCCTCGCGGACGGCATTGTCGCAACGGGCCTACCCGCTCTGGGTGTACCTGTCGCGACTCCCGGCGGCGTGTTCACGTTCCGCGTGCGCCTCGAGATCCCGTATACGAGCGAGCACCAGTCCCGAGTTCAGGCGGCGCACGCCCCCTACATGGGCTACTTGTTCGACAATGGGCTACAGATTACGCTCGGCGACGGGAACATCACCAGCAGTGCAGGCGGCATCTACGCCCTCCAGGCGACTGCGCAGCTGACGGCGCGTATCGAGTACACGTCGGGCCTGCCCATCGCTAAGGTCTCGGCCTACAGCTACATGAACCGGACATTCAACGCTCGGCAGGGCAACGACCTGCCGACCGGGGTCTATTTCAGTCTGGGCTGTCCGAATCAGATCCCGAGCGCGCTCCTGCCACAAGCCATCGATTCGGGCGTACGCGTCTACATCGACGGCCAGGAAGCGCTGCCTTTCTCGGAGAGCGACCCGTGCACCAACGTGAGCAACTGGCTCGCGGGAATGACGGGACGCGGCGCCACCGTGCGCGCCCTCGCGCGATTCTTGGGAGACCCGGCCGACCTGAGCTACTACCCGATTATCGCGAACCCCGTGAACAGCCACGAAGCGCTTCGACCCGAGTCGGACGCCGGAATCGTGCTCGATTTCGGAACCAACTTCGCGGTCGCGAACGAAATCGTCGCCAAGCGCGTTCCGTTCATGAGCACCGTGGGTCAAGGCCAGGGCGCCTGCGCTCCGTGCAACACGGGACGCCTCCGCGTCGCGGGTTACCCGCTGAGCTCCACCGCAGACCCGAGCCGAGCAAAGGGCTCACGTACTGCCCCCCAAATCCTGGTGGGCTAAGCGGTGTGGGGCGAAGTCCTGCGCGCTAATCTGGGGCAGAAGAAAAGAGACGGAAGCCCGCTGTTCGAGCCGGCGTTCGTCCTCGAGGTCGTCCAGGAGCTCCCGAGGGTCGCGCTTTGCGTAGTCGTCGGGAGGTCCGGGACCATGCCCTTGAGTGTGGTGGACGGAGACCCCGGGCCGGGAGAGGTGGCGGAATGAACGACCAGACAACCCAACTTTTACTTGTGGGCGCGGTGATCTACATCGCGCTACAGGTGCAAAAGAGAGCGAAAGAGCGCGACGCAGCGAGGGACGGCGACGACCGGCGCCGCGACGCGGGCGGGGCGAGAACCCGGCTCGGCCGGATGGCGGACGACGCAAGCCGCCTGGCCGAAGACAGCCAAGGGTTCTACTGCGACAACAAGCCCGACTGGATGCCCAGCCTCGGTTTCTGCGGGTAGAAATGGACCCTACTTCCCTCATCTTAGCGGGTGGTCTCCTCTACTTCGCGACGCGGGGACAGGGAAGCAAACCACCAGACGACCCACGGCCAGACGACGCGGATTTGGGAGCGGGCCTGCGCCTTCCCGGGACCTCAGTGTCCGATACGCGGCAACTGTCAAACGGACGAACAATCCGACCCGGCGAATATGTAGAAGGAATGACGATAGAAGCGGCGCAGGCCGCCCCGTTCCTTCTCGCCTTCTCGCGAACCGGGGGAAAATGGGCGCCAATGGCCTCCGGCAAATACGCCCCAAAATGGGGGGCGGCCGGAATGCCCGTTCGGTCCACCAACCCGCGCCCCAACGGGGCGGCGGCGGTGCCGACGAACGCCGGCGAGCGAATGCGGCTTTCGTACGCAAGCGACTACCCCAGCGCCAGGCCGCCGCGCAGGCGACTAAGCGACTTCTCCAACAGGATAGAAGACTCCGCTTGGGCCGGCGTCGCGGTGGTGGGAGACGAACCGCAATGGCGGCCGTTTTCCGGCCAGTCAGGAACGCCCGACGTGTCACCCGCCGCCGGTACAATCAGGCGACTGCGGGGAATCAGGACGGCGGACGGGGCGGTTCTGGTCGCCGCGGCGGATTCCGTCAACTGGAGCTCCCTCGAAGCAAACACGCTGCCGGGGGAAAAGCGCTCCAACAAGTCGCACCGGCTCTTTGTCGGTGCAGACGGGTGGACGGTTGTCGAGACAGGCCCGGAAGGTTCAAGGTCAATATCCCGAGCCGACGCGGAGCGGCGCATTGCGTGGGTGGTGCCCGGGACCGCCGCGCGCGTAGACGGGGGAGAAAAAACAGACGCGACGCTCAGAAAGAACATCACGGGCGCAGACGGGCGGCCCGGTGGGAAAGCCTGGGAGGCGTTCTACTATCGCGCGCTCGGGGAGCTGCGCGGGGCGAGGGGAGCGCTGGCGATCGACCGAGACGCACGCATCCTCACGCTCGGGCTAGACTATCCAAGGGCGGCGTCGGTCGCATATCTAAGCGGGTGGAGGGAATTTAACCTGACGCCCCAGAACGTCGTGCCCACACAGGCGGAACTTGTCTGTACCGCAAGGTCGGACGATTGGGACGCCTCAAGGCCAATTAGTAGCCTCTTCGGCGACCGCTGTGTCGCGGGGGAGGTAATGGCGACGGCGGGCGCAATCCGACTCTTTAACGCGCGCGCGCTCGACGAGTACGGAGAGCGCCAAGGGGGCCCAATAGGGTGGGCAAGGGGAACGGCAAGCCAATACCAAAGTGCGCGGCCTATGATTCCTTTTGCGCTCGAAACCCCCGTACTTATGAGAATCTTAATCAACAAAACCTACACCCGGGCCATAAGGTGACCAAATGAACCCCGACGCAATCGAGCAAGCACTAGCCGCGGAGAGGCTCCCGGTGAACGTAGTGGACGTCGCACCCGGCGTCCTAAACATTCTGGACATTGAGACGGCAGGGGCCATCAAAGCGGGGCCGGTCTTCGACTTGTCCGACGGAATCGCGGATGACCTGGCCCGGATTTCGGACACTGTCGCAAGCGACGGCCTCCGGGCGCTCGGCTCGGGTCGCCTCCCGTGGAACTACGTGGTGACCACGCTCGGCGCGGCCATCGCGGCGGCATACGGCCTCGGGCTTGTGCTGAAGGCGGCGGGCCTCAAGGGGCCGATCCCCATGGCAGCGGCGGGCGTCGCAGCACCGCTGGTCATCGAAGTGATTCAGAAGAGACGCCAAAGTGAGTAGACCAGACCCACAGGCAACAATGACCGGGGGGCGCGGGTCTCTCGGGCGGAGTAGGAACCGGATTGCGAAGGGCACGCTCGTAAACGTGAAGGCGGGAACGCAGGTGAGAATCTGCACCGAAAAGGGCTACGTATGGTCGGATTTCCACGTCACGGGAATCAACACCAGCGATTTCCAGATGATGATGGCCAGGAGCCGAGAGGCGGTGTTTACGCCTACGACCGACCAGGACCTAATCAACGGGACACGGCTCCCCTGCTACGATTTCAGCACCTTTTTCTTCTATCCCTCCTCGGATATGGAGATCGGGTGGAAAGACATCGAGACAACGGGGTCTACCTGCGTTGTGATAGCGAACCCCTCCCCGTGGTCCGACCTAAACGTCGTATGGTACGCGACCGAGACGCAGGAAGTCCGCTACATTGGCTGAGGAGCAGTACTATCCGCTACTCGCGCTGGTTGCGGCTGTGCTGGGGTGGCGCCGATACGTCGCAAGACCTCGGCAGGTGACCGGCGACGCCGAGCTCCTCGCGCGCACAATGTACGCCGAAACCTCGGGGCGCCAAAAGCACCCGGACGAAGAGCTAGCCGCAATCGGCTATGTCGGCCTGAACCGCGCGCGGGACGGCTACACGCTCGCAGAGGTGCTGACGCCCCCCGGCCGCTCGGACTACGGAGTCTGGAACAAGTCGGGCAAATATCAGGACCGATGGTATTCGGCAGACTCAAAGGCGAATTACACGCGGTGTCTCGAGGTGGCAAAGGCCGTCCTCGCCGGTACGATGCCCAACCCCATCGGGGGGCGGGCGCTGTTCTACCATCCAGGGGGCCTCCAGCGGTGTACCCCGGGAGAGGACGTGGGCGAGAGGTGGGTCTGTGTATCTACCCATGCCGGGAACCGCAGAATTCCTCGGTGGGGTCTCCGGAGCCCTATCCGCGTCGGCGACGCGGTGTTCTGCGGCGACCCGTGAGCCGTCTGGTATATGTCGCAGTAGGAGCAATCGTGGTAATCGAGCTCGCAAGGGAACAAATAGCGAAGAAGGTTGCGGAGGAGCTCGCGAAGAAGGCGGGGGACACACCGGAAGTTCGCAGGGCGGCGCGTGCGGCCGGAGACGCCTTCGCGTCGAGGCTAGGGGCGGCGTCAATCGGCCGAATCGTAATCGAACAGATAACAGGTTGAAGCTCCCGAGCACCCAGGCGGCGGAGGACTTTGTCGACGGCAAAGGGGCACACCGGGTGGTCCTCACTACGGCCGGCCGCGTCGCAATAATCGGGGCTGCGGGTTACGCGGCCGGCGCTAGGGGCGACGCGCTACTAAGGACGGCAATCGCGGGCGCCGTCGTGATAGAGCTACTCGTTCTGGGGTACGCCTTCATGAGCAGGCCCAAAACAAACGCCTAATAGATACTGTTGAGACGCCGGGAGCACAGCCCAATCTAGGGGTGTGTCAGATGTTCCACGTTGTTTTCGCCCCAAAACCTCCATAGATTCGCAGGTGGGATTACAACAACCCGCGCGATTCGCGGGGCAAACGCGACAACGAAAGAGAACGTGATGACCGAAAAGACCGAAACCGCAGACGGAGAGCAAGTTCCGCCCGAACGGAAAGCCGAAACAAAGGCCGAGAGCGGGGAGGTGTCCACCGTTGCACAGGAGATTAGGGGGACCCTGAAATCGCTTCACGGTGAAACAAAGGCGCTACGAGAGCGGGTTGACGTCCTCGAAGGCCGCCTGAAAAAGATGGGGTGGTGACCGGTGGCGGACGAGCAAACGGGTGAAGAGGTCGCAACGGCGCGGGTCAAAGCAGCGAAAACCGTCCACTACCGAAACCGGGAAAGCGCGGCGCCGACCTGCAACCCGAACCTAAAAGGGGTGGACGGCCACATTATGGCCCGCACCTGGAAAGACCTTTTCGGGGAGGACGGAGCGGCCCTCGACGCGGACGGGAAGCGGGCCTGTGTCGATTGCCTGCGCATCAAGGCGGAGCGAGAGACACCGACCCCGAAGCCGGAGGTGGTGGAGGAAAGGGCGCCCGCCGAGACAGGGCCGATGAAGGAGGCCGCGCGCGCCATGCTGCCCGGCCTCGTAAACGTGGTCCTGTTCAAACGGAGGACGGCTCCGCTGTCCTTCGTGCGGGTGGACCCCATCGGGGACGGTGAGGCCCTGCTCGGGAACTTCTCGGACTCGGTCATAGACTGTCTGGACCACTACGGATTCCTTGGGGAGGTCATGGACTCGCCGCTCCCGGCGGCAGTCGTTTCGGGGCTGGTTCTGGTCTCGGCTTTACGTGGCCTGCCGACGTTTGACAGCGTCGAGGAGCTCCGAAAGGCGCACGGGATGGCCGAAAATGATTAGCGCGGGACAAGCCGGAAGGGACCGGAATATATCGTTCATCGGGCCGCCGAAAAGCGGCAAGACGTACGCAATGTGCGAAACGCGGTTCTACCGCATGCGCTCCATCTACGTGGATATAACGGACGACCCGACGACGCTGGCGTCTGCGAGCGTTCTTTGTGGCACGTCAACCCCCGGCTTCATTGAGCAATGCGCAACGAGCGGAGCACTCTCCGCAGCCGCCATCAACGACCTATCGTGCCATCTTACCCTCCACGCCGGCCCGCTACTCGACAACCCGAAAGAGCTTTTGCGTGTGTGCAAGCTGGCGACCAATGCAGCGGCGGAAGCGCCCGGCCGATGGACCTTCTACCTCGACGAGGTCGGAGCGCTGGTCCAGCACGGACACAAAAAGCTCGTCGAGCATTTTGCAGCGGTGGCTCGGCTCGGCAGGCAAAAGGGGGTATCGGTCTGCACCGGAACCCATAGGCCCCAGGAGATGCCGCCGGCATTCCGAGCGGTGACGGAAGAAACGTGGCTAACCGGCTGCGGGAACTACGCGGACTATGAGTTCGTGCGCCGGAACATGGGCGGGCCGGAGCTCGTCGAGGCGGTGAGGCAGGTGTCCGCGTATCGGGCCGCGGCGAAAACGGCCGGTGTGCCCGAGTACCCGTTCGTCCGGAAACTGCACAGCGGCGAGAAGAAGTGGTCGCGAAAGGACGGCGAACCGGAGTGGCTCGTCTCCTCTAACGGCGACTGGTGTGTGACAGAACAGGTCGGCGGTGGTCGGCTGGGGAGAAAGCAATGAGCAAAAGAGGCTACTGGTTTTCGGCGGGGGAGATTGCCGCGTGGGGCACGCAGGGAAGCTGCCGGGGGTACGCGACCGACGACCGAATGGAAAAGCTGATTCTCTCCGGACCCGAAGGGGGCCGCGAGTTCCGGGCTGCGGTCGCGGCCCTCGGGAAGAGGTCGGATGAACTAAAGGCGAAGTGGACCGCTACAAGCGGGGGAGAAAGCAATGAGCGTTGAACTGGTTTGGCTGGCAGCCGCGGTTCTCCCCGCGATTATGGTCTTGCTTGCGGTCGCAGGCGTCCACCGGAAGCAGGAAACGAGCGCCAGCGGTGGCCGGCCTTCGTCGGTCTGCCCGGATTGCGGGCGCGGGTCTACCGCACCGCATAAGGTCGGGTGCTCGTGGCGGAGGTAACCTGCGGGTGCGGCAGTCGGCGAGTAATCGAGACCGTAAACGGGGGGGGGGACGCGAGGTCAAAGCGGGTCAAGTGTATCGAGTGCGGTGCGGCCCTGTTGATGTACTCGGGCGGGCTACGGCAGGCGGACCGCGCTGGGGGCGAGCGAGAGCGAGCCACGGTGCGTAGGTTTGCGGTCTGGGGTGGCGTTACTCGGTTTGGTTGAACGGGGGCCGGCGGGGATGTATCGCCGGCCCCCGCTCGGGGGGGGGGGTCCGCACTATACACCCTGCGCCCGACGGATGGTAGCCTCGTCCCTCCACAACGAGGAGGGCTTATGGCCATCAAGATTAGAGGGAGTCGTGAAGGGACGTTGCGCGCGATTGCCGCCAAGAACGGCGGAATCAAGCGCGACGGCAAAATCAGCAAAACGTGGGCGCGTGCGTACCTGAAAAAGAAGGGCGTACGAGAATCCACGAAACGAAAAATCCGGTTCTTCTTGAATTTCAACAGGTAGGCCGGGAAGGGATGACAAGGGATGAACGGAAGACTCAAAGAAAAGCTGCTCAGAGAAAAGCTGCTCCATTTCTCGGAGGAGGCTACGCTCATTGCGGAGGACGCGCAAAATCCGGTTTGTGTCCACCGGGACTACATCGCGGAGTCTGCACGAGAACTCGCCGAACGCCTTGCCGTGGTCGCGGACAATCTCCCCACAGAGCGCGGAGAGTGGCTTCTCTTCGACGTGTGCGAGGAGTCGCGTCTAGGTCGGGGTTCGGGAACGTTCGCCGTTCGAGTAGGCGCAATCGTCGGCGCGGTTTGGGGAACTGACGGGGACACGGGAGCGCCGCGCGTCGAGCTCAGGGCGCGAGGCGCGGAGCTTAATCTAGTGGGCGTCGATGCCGTGCGGTGTATGGACGCCATCAGGGAGAGAATGCCGGGGCTGCACGGCGCTCTGGTCGGGGTCGAAGAATGAGTATCGAAGCACTAGAGACGGGCGCGGCCGCAGCGCGGAAACTCGCATTGGACGTCTTCAACCCGTCCCATACCGCGTTCAGCATAGAGGAACGGCTCAACGACCTCGCAAACGCCCTCGAGGACGCCGCACGGCGTCTCCCCCCGGAGGGGGGCGCCAACCCTACTAACAGGGGGGGTGCTAACACCGCAGCGCGCGTAAGGGCGGAGCAGGTGAGGGCGTTACTAACGGCCTATAAAGCGGAAGAGTACTACCGCGACCGAAAAGACAAACTCATGGACCTTGATTACGCGGTGGACGCGCTATTGGAGACAATAGGGGGCGACCGTGGATAGCAAAGAAAACCAGCGCGCGGAAAAGGCGCTACAATTTGCCCGGCACACGGAAGAGATGCTCAAAGCTTTCCGGCGACCCATGGACCCCCAAAGCGGCCAGGATTTGCTGAGGGACATTAGAGCTTGTGTCCGGGCTACCGTCGAGGTGTTGGAGGGCGGGTGCGCGCGCCACGAGTACACACGGGTAGGGGGGCTCGGGTACTGTGGCCGGAAAGACCGGGGTGGGTGCGCTGCAGTCGATACACTCGACGACGGCTCGGTCCATTGCATGTTTCGGGGCGAGGGGTGCCTACCCATCAAGACCGACTGGCGTGTCTATGACTGATGGCGCAACCGGAGAACGACGGCTGAGCGGGACGTTCCGATTCCTGACCGAATCCGGCGCTGAGGCCGAAGCGCGGTTTTCGATGGTCGCCGACCTCATCGACGGGTGGACGGACGAAGACGTGGAGGCGTTCCTATCGACGCAATACGAGGGATTCGCCCTTGCGGGGACCATCCAGTGGCAATTGGGGCGGGTTACGGGTCGGGGTGGGTTCCACCAGGACTGCCGTTGGGGCCGGGAGAAGAAAAATCTCCCGATGTTGGGCGTCTGCAAGTGTCCCCACTGCAAGGCAATCGACGAGGTGATTATCCGAGAGACGAGCCGGGAAACGCGAATTGATATGTGGACGCTGCGAGAAGAGAAAATCAGGGAGCTTCGACAATGGATGTAGGACAGCCCTTTAGGGCTTTACACATCGGGTGCGGTCGCGGCGGGGCTTCGTCGGGGCTGGCGCACGCTGGGTTTGACGTGCAAGGGGTCGGATTCGGCCTAAACGACGGCTACCCGTACAGGCTCCGGATGGGGCGGACGGCGGACCGGGCGCGCGCCGAGCTCGGCGCCGACCCTGGCCCGGACCCGGTCGACGCGGCGGTTGTCCGGAGGATTCTTTCCCTGAAGTACCCCTATGACCTCGTCTGGGCCAGCTGCGTGACCGGAAACTCGGCGCGCGATGTCGCACAGTTTCTCGCCTCACGGGTGGACGAGGACGGACGCCGGGACCTTTTAGGTGAAAGGCGGCGGATGTTTTTCTGCGTGGACTACCCGTGCCACCCAACCGAGCGGGCCATGCCTCAGAGAAGGGCCGGGGAGCTCACCGGGGAGGGCTACTCGGTGGTAATTGCCGACCCAAGAGGTATGGCCGGGCCACAGTGCCCCGCCTTCGTTATGACGAACGTCGTCGCGTGCGACCCGTGCATGATTCTCCCCGCCGACTCGGCAGACGGCGTAGCGCAGGTCATCTTCCGGAGGAAGTACGCGGCCTCACCGTTGCCCATGTCGGACGCGATGCCATGGCTCGACACGGCGCAATCAGCGGAGGAGCTAAACCCCTCTATCTCAAGAATGCTGGGACTCGCCGCGCACCAGAAGCTCAGGACGGACCCGTGAAGGGGGCGGGGCTTGTGGAGCAGGCCGGGGTAGACGGGCGGGAGCGCCTCTTCCTGCGGCGGAGGCCAGACGAGGTGGCGCCCTTCTACCCTTCGGTGGGCGATGGCACCGCCTATCCCCTTTGCGTGTTCTCGGGGGTCGATTCTCTCGCGCTATACTATCCACCAGGACCAATTGAACTGGCTTGGCTCCGCCTCCTCGACTCGGCCAAGGCGGCGGCGCAGGACCCAGACAACAGAGCCGGCCACCTTGTCGAGATGGGGCCGTACTCGTTCGAGGTCGAACCGTACGGAGCGAAGGGGGGCTTTAGGTGGGTCCTCGGCTCGCCGGTCCTCCGGATGCAGATGAAATCCGACGGTAGCGTCTACGTCCACTTCCGAAGTGTGCTTTTGACTGCGCTCGGGCCAGCCCGCGCCGTGGAAGAAGTGACAGCGATTCTCGGCCATACCCGAAAAAAGGATTTCGAGGGTGTGCGACGCGTGGGTGAGCCGACCGTCTCACGCATTGACCTTTGTAGGGACTTGAGAACGCCGGTCTGGGGCCGGGAGGAAATGGAGCGAATGGTCACCCGAGCGCGGCTTCGACCGACGTGGGGCGTCGCCGCCCGAGTCGAGGGTAGGCCGGTGGGGACCAAGGCAATCGAGAAAGCGGTTCAGGAATTGCTCAAGGCCGAGGGGAAAAACTCGGTTGAGCAAATATCCGAAAGGGTCCTCCGCGCGCTTGGCGCTCGAGTGTGGCGGGAGGAGGACGGGGAGCTCCGGGCGCAGCACGAAGTAGAGGCCGAGTATTTTCGCGGCGGCGAGAACACTGGGTTCAGTCTTGGCAAGGGGCAGCTGATGTTCCGGGTCTACGACAAGCTCGCGGAGCTCAAGCGGTCGGGAAAAAACTACATGAAACGGCTTTGGGAAAAAGCCGGATGGAATCACGGCCCGGTAACGAGAATCGAATTCCAAATCCGGAAAAAGGCTCTTTCCACATTCGACCAGATTAGAGAGCGGGGCCGGTACTGGTCAGTGGTGGCCGACTGTCTCCCCGCGATATGGGGATACCTAACGGGTAGCTGGCTCACGCTCCGGACGAAAACAGCCGACAAGCAGCGCAGCCGGTGGCCAATCGACCCCATTTGGGAAAAGGTCCAGGCGATGGGCTGGGGGGCGGTGGAGCCGGTGAGACGGGCGAGTCTTGGACGGCCGGCCCGGTGGGTCATCGAGACCGTCGAGAACGAACGGGACCGGAAGCCTGTAAAGGCGGCCGGCCGACGGGCCACACAGCGGGAGAGGGTCAGGGTAGAGGCGCGGCGGCGACTGTACCGGCCTGCGCCCGGATGCGAAGTGCTGCGGGAGTCCGAGGCAGCAAAAGAGCGGGTGCTGCTGGCGGGGCTGTCTGGCTACCTGGCGTCCCTCTTCGCCCTTACTGGCAAAGGGCCGGCCGCGTGCGCCGAGAGGGCGGCGAGGCGCCCGCAGTACATAGAGCAGGTGAAGGTTGCGCGCGCGCGTGTAGTTCTGAGGGGAGCGGAGGCCCTGGCCATATGACGCGCAAGCACTGGAAAGAGAGCCGATACGGGTCGAAGATGCCGACCGACGAACACCCGGAAGCGGCGAGGCCCGAAAGGGTGAACGATTTGCGGCGGGCGGTGGAGGAGCTGCGGCGGTCTAACGCCGGGAGACGGCGAAGGCCGCAAGAGCGAGAAGGCCGACGACAAGGAAGGTAGGTGCGCCGGGCACAACGGAGTCCTTTAGCTCGGAAAAGGACGCCTTGAAATCGTCCCAAAGTCCGGGCTGCGAGGCGGAGAAAGCCGCATCGCCCGCGTCAGCGTCACGCATGGCGCGCTCCACGCTGGCAGACCTGCGCGCACGCTCGGCGGGGCTCGCCTGCCCCGCCCGCAGGTTCGCGGCAACCTCAGCGGGTACGAGGCCAAACGCCTCGAGGTCCTCTAGGCGGTAGGCCACGGCGCCACCGCTGTCCTGGTGGTCGGGCACAATCGCGAACCAGAAGTCGCATCCGCCCAAGAGCCGCTTCCAGGTAAGGTCCCCCCCGCGAAGGGCGTCCCCGGCGGTCAACCGGTAGTCGGCGGATTCGAGAGTCCCGCTCCCCATTACCCGCGCCTGGCCTCGGTTGGGAAACGGGGCCGTGAACCCGGTGATAACGCTTGGGCAAGAGACGACAGAACCGTCGCGGGAAAAATCGACTGACATAAGGGCCTCCGGTGTGCTGGGGGGGACTCAGTGGTTTTTGACTTGTGCTGAGAATGCCACAGTCCTAAACTTCACGCACCTATACACCTGAAGAGGATCCCCATGAAGGAATGGACCGGGCTTTCCGGAAAGCAACTCGCCGCCGTGGCCGTCGTCGCGTACGCGGTACTCCACATTTCTCGCTCCATGACCAAGCAGTCCGAGCCGTTTGGGACGAAGAAGGAGGCGTAATATGGCTTCCCGTCAAAACGGACCCGGGAGCGTTAAGGGGCAGGGCCTCGACAACACCCGACAGATTCTCCAAGCAAACTTCGTCGCTGCGGCGGCGCAGCCCGTGGAGAACCCTCGTCAGCGTGGCTTTGCGTCGGATGACCGAATGGATAAGCTGATCCTTTGCTTCGACGGAACCGCCATCGAGCCGGGCGCACAAGCAAACATTCAATTCGACACCCAGGCACAGTACGAGTCGTTCTTTTCGGCGTGGATTGGACAGATTCGGTTCAACAGCGCAGCGCTGCCGGATCTGATTGAGCAGCAGACCGGAATCCGGCTCTCACAGAATTGTCTCGCGGACGGCATCGTGGCAACGGGCCTTCCCGCGCTCGGCGTACCGGTCGCCACGCCCGGCGGCGTGTTTACGTTCCGGGCTCGGCTTGAGATCCCGTACACCAGCGAGCATCAGTCGCGAGTCCAGGCGGCGCACGCCCCCTACATGGGGTATTTGTTCGACAACGGCCTCCAAATCACGCTCGGAGACGGGAACATCACCAGCAGCGCGGGCGGTATCTACGCTTTGGCGGGGACTGCGCAGCTGACGGCGCGCATCGAGTACACGTCTGGCCTACCCATCGCCAAGGTCTCGGCTTTTAGCTATATGAACCGGACGTTCAACGCCCGCCAGGGGAACGACCTGCCGACCGGTGTCTATTTCTCGTTGGGGGTTCCGAACCAGGTACCCAGCGCGCTCCTCCCCCAAGCCATCGATTCGGGCGTGCGCGTCTACATCGACGGCCAGGAGGCTTTGCCTTTCGCCGAAAGCGACCCGTGCACCAACGTGAGCAACTGGCTCGCGGGCATGACGGGACGCGGGGCCAATGTGCGGGCACTCGCGCGATTCCTGGGGGACCCGGCCGACCTGAGCTACTACCCCATCATCGCGAACCCCGTGAACAGCCACGAGGCGCTCCGCCCCGAGTCTGAGGCGGGCATCGTGCTTGATTTCGGGACCAACTTCCCAGTCGGTAATGAGATCGTCGCAAAGCGCGTCCCTTTCATGAGTTCGGTTGGGCAAGGCCAGGGCGCGTGTAGTCCGTGTAACACGGGACGCCTACGCGTAGCGGGTTACCCGCTGAGCTCCACCGCAGACCCGAGCCGAGCCAAGGGCTCGCGTACTGCCCCACAAATCCTGGTGGGCTAAGCGGTGTGGGGCGAAGTCCTACGCGCCAACCTGGGGCAAAAGAAAAGAGACGGAGGCCCGCTGTTTGAGCCGGCCTACGTCCTCGAAATCCTCCAGGAGCTCCCGAAGGTCGCGCTTTGCGTAGTCGTCGGGAGGACCGGGAGCATGCCCTTGAGCGTGGTGGACGGAGAGCCCGGCCCGGGAGAGGTGGCGGAATGAACGACCAAACGACTCAACTACTGCTAGTGGGTGCGGTGATCTTCATCGCGCTCCAGGTGCAGAAGAGCGTAAAAGAGAGAGACGCCGAGCTCCGCCACTCCGGCGGTGGCGGCGCGGGCGGTGCGAGAACGCGCCTCGGGCGCATGGCAGACGACGCGTCGCGCCTGCAAGAGGACGCTCAAAGCTTCTACTGCGATAACAAGCCCGACTGGATGCCGGATTTCGGGTGCGCGTAGCATGGAGCCGTACACCCTCATAGGGCTAGCGGTGGTCGCGTACCTGGTAACGCGGCCGCGTCAGGAGGGCCCGCCGGCGGACTTCCGGCCAGAAGACGAGGACTTAGAGGCGGGACTCGAGCTAAGGGGGGACACCGTCCGCGACCGGCGGCAGCTGAGCGCGGGAGGGTCCGTGCCGGCCGGGGATTTCAAACCAGGACAAACTGTGGAAGTCGCTCAGGCGCCGGAGTTTGCCGTCTGGTGGCATCGCGGGAGCGATTGGGCCAAATGGGCGCCGATGGCCGACGGCAAGTATGCCCCGAAGTGGGGAGCGGCAGGGATGCCGGTGGGGACAACAAACCAGACGCCGCCGGGGGACGTCCCCGTGTCTACGAACGTCGCAACCAGGCGCGTAAGGGCCTACGTTTCCGACTACCCGTCCGCGAAATACCCGAGACGGCGCATATCAGAGCACCTTGCCGGAGGACGAACGAGACCAGCGGGGGGCCTCGAGGGACTAACCCAGACAAGGATGTCTCAGTGGAGCACGCCGGCGCTCGTCGGGGACTCGCACCTATGGGCGCCCATAAGCCCGGACTACAGGGAGGGCGCAGGCCGTAACTGGATGGGGGAATATCCGCCCGACGGACCGTCCGACGCGGGGTTCGCAGGCGCAACGGTTCGCCGGGTACGCGGACTAAGGGCGCAGGGCGGACCGATGGTCTACGCTCCGGACACCGTGAACTACTCCAGCATCGCTGCGTACACGAGCCCGGCCGAGAAGAGGCGGGGGGAGACCTACCGCCTAATGGTTGGAGCGCAAGAGTGGACAGTGGTCAGGACGCAGGGCGGGGAGACCGAATCGGTGGGGCGGGCGGAAGCCGAAAGAAGGCTTGCGTGGGTGGTACCGGGCCGGCTCGCCATGGTGGAGACCTTCGCTCACGGGGACGAAAATCTGAGAAGGCAAATCACGGGAGAGGACGGCAGGCCGGGCGGCGAGCCGTGGTCGGCCCACTTCTACCGGGCGTTAGGAACGCTTACGCCGTCAAGGGGGGCGGAGCCGAGAGACGGATGGGAGCGGATTCCGTCGCTTGCCCTCGACTACGAGGCCCGCGACACAGCCGCATACTTGAGCGGCTGGAAAGAGTTTCTGCTTACCATCCAGAACGTGGTGTCGCCCAGGCGCACGGCCTCGGGGCACGGCGTTTCGTTGCAAGAGTTAGACGGGGGATACAGAGCGATCCCCCCGCAGGTCTCGGGAGACTCTTGGGCTCGAGGAACGGCGAGCCAGTACCAGTCAACAAGGCCGATGATTCCGTTCGCCCTCGAAGCGCCCATAATCCTCCGGCGGTTGGTCGAAAAAAACTATGTCCGAGCGATAAGGTAGAGAGATGAATCCAGACGCACTAGAGAATGCCATAAACGCCAACAGGCTCCCCATCGACGTTGTGGACGTCGCCCCAGGAGTTCTCAATATCCTAGACATCGAGACGGCGGGGGCAATCCAGGCCGGCCCGGTGTTCGACCTGACGGACGGGATAGCGGATGACCTGGCCAGGATCGCGGACACGGTCGCAAGCGACGGCGTCCGGGCGCTCGGCTCGGGGCGCCTGCCCTGGAACTACGTGTTGACCACCCTCGGCGCAGCTGTGGCGGCGGCGTATGGCGTGGGGCTCGCGCTGAAGGCGATGGGGCTAAAAGGGCCCGTCCCCATGGCGGCGGCGGGCGTTGCAGCACCGCTAATCATCGAAGTGATTCAGAAGAGACGCCAGCGTGAATAGACCAGACCCGCAGGCCACGATGACCGGGGGGAGAGGGTCCCTCGGGCGGAGCCGAAACCGGATTGCGAAGGGCACGCTTGTAAACGTGAAGGCGGGAACGCAGGTGAGAATCTGCACCGAAAAGGGCTACGTATGGTCGGATTTCCACGTCACGGGAATCAACACCAGCGATTTCCAGATGATGATGGCCAGGAGCCGAGAGGCGGTGTTTACGCCTACGACCGACCAGGACCTAATCAACGGGACACGGCTCCCCTGCTACGATTTCAGCACCTTTTTCTTCTATCCCTCCTCGGATATGGAGATCGGGTGGAAAGACATCGAGACAACGGGGTCTACCTGCGTTGTGATAGCGAACCCCTCCCCGTGGTCCGACCTAAACGTCGTATGGTACGCGACCGAGACGCAGGAAGTCCGCTACATTGGCTGAGGAGCAGTACTATCCGCTACTCGCGCTGGTTGCGGCTGTGCTGGGGTGGCGCCGATACGTCGCAAGACCTCGGCAGGTGACCGGCGACGCCGAGCTCCTCGCGCGCACAATGTACGCCGAAACCTCGGGGCGCCAAAAGCACCCGGACGAAGAGCTAGCCGCAATCGGCTATGTCGGCCTGAACCGCGCGCGGGACGGCTACACGCTCGCAGAGGTGCTGACGCCCCCCGGCCGCTCGGACTACGGAGTCTGGAACAAGTCGGGCAAATATCAGGACCGATGGTATTCGGCAGACTCAAAGGCGAATTACACGCGGTGTCTCGAGGTGGCAAAGGCCGTCCTCGCCGGTACGATGCCCAACCCCATCGGGGGGCGGGCGCTGTTCTACCATCCAGGGGGCCTCCAGCGGTGTACCCCGGGAGAGGACGTGGGCGAGAGGTGGGTCTGTGTATCTACCCATGCCGGGAACCGCAGAATTCCTCGGTGGGGTCTCCGGAGCCCTATCCGCGTCGGCGACGCGGTGTTCTGCGGCGACCCGTGAGCCGTCTGGTATATGTCGCAGTAGGAGCAATCGTGGTAATCGAGCTCGCAAGGGAACAAATAGCGAAGAAGGTTGCGGAGGAGCTCGCGAAGAAGGCGGGGGACACACCGGAAGTTCGCAGGGCGGCGCGTGCGGCCGGAGACGCCTTCGCGTCGAGGCTAGGGGCGGCGTCAATCGGCCGAATCGTAATCGAACAGATAACAGGTTGAAGCTCCCGAGCACCCAGGCGGCGGAGGACTTTGTCGACGGCAAAGGGGCACACCGGGTGGTCCTCACTACGGCCGGCCGCGTCGCAATAATCGGGGCTGCGGGTTACGCGGCCGGCGCTAGGGGCGACGCGCTACTAAGGACGGCAATCGCGGGCGCCGTCGTGATAGAGCTACTCGTTCTGGGGTACGCCTTCATGAGCAGGCCCAAAACAAACGCCTAATAGATACTGTTGAGACGCCGGGAGCACAGCCCAATCTAGGGGTGTGTCAGATGTTCCACGTTGTTTTCGCCCCAAAACCTCCATAGATTCGCAGGTGGGATTACAACAACCCGCGCGATTCGCGGGGCAAACGCGACAACGAAAGAGAACGTGATGACCGAAAAGACCGAAACCGCAGACGGAGAGCAAGTTCCGCCCGAACGGAAAGCCGAAACAAAGGCCGAGAGCGGGGAGGTGTCCACCGTTGCACAGGAGATTAGGGGGACCCTGAAATCGCTTCACGGGGAAACAAAGTCGAACCGAGAGCGGATCGAAGCCCTCGAGGACCGCCTTAAAAAGATGGGCTGGTAACCGGTGGCGGACGAGAAGACGGGTGAAGAGGTCGAAACGGGGCCGCTCAAAGTTGTAAAGACAGTCCACTACCGGAACCGCGAAACCGCGGCGCCGACGTGCAACCCAAACCTAAAGGGGGTGGAAGGCCATATTATGGCCCGAACCTGGAAGGACCTGTTCGGGGAGGACGGCGCGGCCCTTGACGCGGACGGCAAGCGGGCTTGTCTGGATTGCCTGCGCATCAAGGCCGAGCGGGAGACGCCGACCCCGAAGCCGGAGGTGGTGGAGGAAAGGGCGCCCGCCGAGACAGGCCCCATGAAGGAGGCCGCGCGCGCCATGCTGCCCGGCCTCGTAAACGTGGTCCTGTTCAAGCGAAGAACGGCCCCGCTGTCCTTCGTGCGGGTGGACCCCATCGGGGACGGTGAGGCCCTGCTCGGGAACTTCTCTGACTCGGTCATAGACTGTCTGGACCACTACGGCTTGCTTGGTGAGGTCATGGACTCGCCGCTCCCGGCCGCGATCGTCTCGGGGCTCGTTCTGGTCTCGGCCTTACGCGGCCTGCCGACGTTCGACAGCGTGGAGGAGCTCCGCAAGGCGCACGGGATGGCCGAAAATGGTTAACGCGGGACAGGCAGGAAGGGACCGGAATTTATCGTTCATCGGCCCGCCGAAGTCGGGGAAGACGTACGCAATGTGCGAGACGAGGTTTTACCGCATGCGCACGGTTTACATCGATATAACGGACGATCCAGCGACGCTCGCGTCAGTCTCGAGTCCGTTGCTCCCCCCGTCTACTCCCGGCTTCATCGAGCAATGGGCCAAGAGCGGGGCGATTTCGTCCGCCGCACTGAATGACCTTTCGTGCCACCTTACCCTTCACGCGGGCTCGCTTATCGACGACCCGAAAGAGTTGCTGCGCGTTTGCAGGACGGTCACCGCCGCAGCATCGGGCTCCCCCGGGCGGTGGACCTTCTACCTTGACGAGGTAGGAGCGCTCGTCCAGCACGGGCACAGAAAGCTCGTCGAGCATTTTGCGGCGGTGGCTCGGCTCGGCAGGCAAAAGGGGGTGTCGGTCTGTACCGGAACCCACCGGCCGCAGGAGATGCCGCCACCCTTTCGAGCGGTTACCGAGGAGACTTGGCTCACCGGCTGTGGGAACTACGCCGACTACGAGTTCGTGCGGCGGAGCATGGGAGGCCCGGAACTGGTCGAGGCGGTGCGGCAGGTCTCCGCGTATCGCGCGGCGGCGAAGACGGCCGGGAGGCCCGAATACCCGTTCGTGCGGAAACTTCACAGCGGCGAGCACAAATGGTCCCGAAAGGACGGGGAGCCGGAGTGGCTCGTTTCCTCGAATGGCGACTGGTGTGTAACAGAGCAGGTCGGCGGTGGCCGGCTGGGGAGAAGGCAATGAGCGTTGAACTGGTTTGGCTGGCATCCGGGGTCATCCCCGCGATTATGGTCTTGCTTGCGGTCGCAGGCGTCCACCGGAAGCAGGAAACGAGCGCCAGCGGTGGCCGGCCTTCGTCG
>Ga0080013_1002554_pt1 | contig 21184 bp, 17 predicted proteins | sample ETNvirenome_6_85_FD_69236 | JGI IMG/M metagenome (GOLD analysis project Ga0080013, IMG submission 69236) | Marine viral communities from the Pacific Ocean - ETNP_6_85 (SPADES assembly) (version 2) | ecosystem: Environmental > Aquatic > Marine > Oceanic | place: Pacific Ocean | collected 2013-06-19 | reverse complement strand
CAGTTAGTTTTATAATTAGTTATATTGTATAGGTTACTATTCAATAGAAATTACAAAGGAGAAAAAACATGGCAGAAGAAAAACGCCAATTTCCTACTGAAATGATTAGTTTGCCATCAAAGGGATATTTGTATCCAGATGACAATCCATTATCAAGTGGGGAAGTAGAAATTAAATATATGACGGCGAGAGAAGAAGATATTTTAACATCTTCTAATTTAATACAGAAAGGAATTGTGTTAGATAAACTTTTAGAAGCACTTGTTGTTTCAGATGTAAATCTTGATGATTTATTAATAGGTGATAAGAATGCTATTTTACTTGCATCACGAGTACTTGCATATGGTAAAGAATATGAATTTGAATATGTAGATTCAGTTAGTGGAGATACAAAAGCAGATACAGTAGATTTAACTTCTTTTCAACCAAAAAAGGTGGATTTTAAAAAATTTACTAAGGGTGTTAATGAACACGATTTTACATTACCTAATTCAAAAAAGGTAATTACATTTAAACTTGTTACTCAGGGAGATGAAAGGTCAGTTGAAGCACAACTAAAAGCTTTAATAAAAATTTCAAAAGGTGTTGCACCAGAAATCACAACCCGTCTTAAACAACAAATAGTAGCAGTAGAAGGAAATCGTGATACGGCAACTATTAATAAATTTGTAGATAATGAGTTGTTATCACAAGATTCTTTTCAGTTTAGAAAACATCTTACTACAATAACTCCAGATGTTGATATGACTTGTGTTGTCGACCTGGATGATGGAACAGAACAGGAGATAACGGTCCCTGTGACCGTTCAGTTTTTTTGGCCTGACACCGGAATTTAAACCAGAAATACATAGTCAGATATTTCTACTATGTTATCACACTAAAGGTGGGTTTACATTCGATAATGTATATAATATGCCCGTCTATCTAAGAAAATACTATCTAAAACGCCTTGAAACTCAATTCAAAGATGAAAGAGAAGAATATGAGAAGGCTCAAAAACCAGCTAAACGACCAAATATTCGAAAGTAGTTATATTTTTTTATTATTAGATATTTATTAACAATAGGAAAATAGGAGTTTTATAACATGCCTAATTATATCATTAAAGAAGAACGGATATCAGAATTCGTTGGATCGTTGTTTAAATTGATTGGGAAACGAAAAGGTAAAAGTTTAGCCAAAAAGATGAATTTGGATAAAAAATTACAGGGATATATCAAACAAGCAGAAAAAACTGCAGATGATATTGAATCTCATATCAAACAGAGACGAAAAGATGATCCAGAATATGCTGCTGCCGCTGACTCTTTTGATGATTTCCTAAAGTCCTAATAGGCAATCTATAAATTCCTTAATTCAATTCTTTTAGTTTTATTTAACCAAAAATAAGTGTAATAAATTATGGCAAAAGCTAGTGACATACCTTTATTAAAACAAGAAAAAACTCTTCTGGCTGATATCAAAAAGCAGAAAGAAGCTAACATAGGGCTTAGTGGAAAAGAAGCAGAAGCAGCACAAAAAGTGCTGGATAAGATGGAGGATCAATTAGACACTTTAAGAAGTAAAAATACTGAAGCATTTTCGTATTTAAAGTTATCTAAAGAACTGATTAAATCAGCTAAAAAACATAGTAATATTTTAATTAACCAAAAAGGTATATACACAGGAATAAAGTCAATTGCAAATTCTATAAGTTTGGAAGCAGCAAAGAATGATAAACTTTCTAAAAAATTGGTTAAAGGTTATCAAGGAGTTTTAGATATATCGCAATCAATAATGTTAAATACAAGGGCAATAGGAACTGAAGAATTTCAAAAAATTAATATAACAAGAAAAATTATTGAATTAAAAAAATTAGAAGGAGAAGTTACTGAAAAGGGCAGAAAGAAAGATCTCGCTAAGGCCATTCAACTTTTAGAATTGCAGAAAGAGGCTCAAAATATAATGGAACAAATGCATAATTCTGCACAATCTGCCGCAAAAACTCTTGTTTCACCATTTAAAAAAGTAGTAGATACATTAGGTAGTGTGCCACTTATAGGCGGACTTATACAATCGTCTTTTGGTGGAGTATTAGACGAGTGGCAAGAAAGTTTATCTGCAAGAATTGGTAAGGCCATGTCTGGTGGACTTGATAAAGCTCCCGCGGATGTTGGTGCAGATGCGGAAAAGGCGTGGAAGAAAGAAACAAAAGGTCAATTTAAAGGAAAAGGTCATCAGAAAGCACGGGGTAAAGCTTGGGCCGAAGAAAAGAAAAAAAGAGAAGAGTCAGCCGAATATAGTGAGGAAGAACTTGCAGCGGCCGCGAAAAAGTCAAAATTAATGAAAGCGAATCTTGCAGTTTTAGGAGCTGTTGGATTTCTTTGGGCAAAAATAGGTAAATACGCAATGGATACTGGTTTAAGTTTTAGTCAAGTTGCCGCTCTTGGACCACAACTTTTAATAAATTCTAAAGCAGTAGCAGCATTTGCAGAAGAATTTGGAACAGTAGGAGAACTAAGTACTTCACTTGCAATTGATTTAAAGAAACAGACAATTCAATATGGTGTGGCAGCAAAAGATGCTGCAAAACTTATGAAGTTACAACAAGGAATGACTGGAGCAACTAAAGAATCAATATCTGCTGATTTACCAGGAATGTATAATGACGCTAGAAAGGCAGGAGTTTCACCAGCCAAACTTATGGAAAATATGGCAGGTAGTTCTGAATTTTTAGCAAAATATGTTGGTGGTAGTGTTAAAGAAATGGGAGCATTTGCTATTGCAGCTGCAAAGGGTGGAGTAAGTTTACAAGCAATAGAAGCATCTATGAAAGGAGCATTGGATTGGGAAACTTCAATAGGTAAAGAAATGGAAGCTTCTATGTTATTGGGTAGAGAGATTAACTTAGATAGATTTCGTCAATTGAGTTTTGCTGGAGATGCAAAAGGAGCAATGTCGGAACAACTTCGAATTTTAAAAAGTTTCGGACCATTAGAGAATTTAAGAATTGACCAGAAAGAAATGTTAGGTGATTTATTCAATACAGAATTTAGTCAAATAGTTTCAATGCAACGAGAACAAGATATATTGAATGAAGCAACTTCTAAACAAGCTGATTTTTGGACAAAAGCGCAAGGTTCATTATTAACTTATGGGGCAAGTTTTATGGGAGTTATGCCAACATTATTATCAATGGGTAGTCAATTGGCGATGATATTTGGTCCGAAAGGAGTAGGTGGAGCCATAAAGGCATTAGGTGGACATCTTGCAACTGCTGGAAAGGCAATGGGTAGATTTGCATTGAAAGCTTTAGTGGGTGCAGGTAATTTATTAATAGGGGCAGTAATGGGAATATGGAAAGCTTTTGCCATGATACCATTTGGTCTTGGGATTCCACTTGCAATAGGAGCTGTTGCAGCATTATATGCATCTTATTCTAAGGCAAAGTCTAAAGCACCAGGTAAAGCAATGGGTGGTCCAGTTCAAGGTATGAGTCCATATATGGTAGGTGAAAGGGGACCAGAACTTTTTATACCAGCGACAGGAGGAAATATAATTCCAAATAATAGATTAGCAGGTGGAACTGCAGACCGTGTTTATGGTGATACAAGTAAACAAGATGCCAAATTTGATACTATGATAGGACTTTTATCACAGGCAAATAATGATAGAAATACTGGAAATAAGAAACTTGGTCGTGACATGGAAGGTGCATTTCAACAGAGATAATTAATGAGTATAATAAAATTAACAAAAGATTTAGTAAATTTTCAATGGACTAATTATGATAATATAGGTGATAATACCAGTCAAATAAGTGGTCGCCATGGTGGAACTTTACCAGGCGGACAACCACCACATCCTTCAGACCACAGTGAACTCGATGATGGGGCAGGAGTTCCACAATCATTTTATGATGGTCATTCTAAAGTAGTAACAGGAAAAAAAGAATTTGAAAGACCAAATAGAGGAACTTTGGCTGATATGGAAAGTAGATTTGGTCCTCTCAATACCCAACCATCTGATAGGGGTCCATATGGTGTAACAGATAATATGGATGGAACTAAACAAGGACGAGGATTTACTCCTCCAGGTGGACATCCAGAAGGATTTACAGTTGATATGGGAGAATCTAAATATGTTATTGGTAATCCATTAGAAATGACACTTACACCATTATCTCATACTATAGCAGGAATAACTTCTAATGGTCCACATGGTACTGTTCCAGAACATTCGATAGATGTTCAATTTGGAACTACTTGGTCATCACCAGCAGTTGTAGATGCTTGGGCTGAAAATTTTATGGTCCCTCCACTATCTCAATATGTAAGTCAACATTCAATTGAACAAAATGATCCACCTATTACTCGAACTTTTAATGTTTCAGATGCATATCCAAATAACAGTAGGGAATATTCTGTAAATTCTCAGTTTGGTTGGTCCTGGCCAGAAGGCAGTGAATATCTTGGAATACATGGAACACCGTGGAGAGGATTTAAATTGACTGAAACTGTTGGTAATCAAATAGATACAGCGGGATTAGATAATGTTGTACCAGAATGGTATCCATCTCCACCAACTCAAGTATCACATCCAGTAAACTATATTTATCTTAATAGTGAACCAAGTCCTGCACCAAGTTATTTACAGGCACAATTTTTAGTTAATTATGGTGATACTGATGGAGTATGGCCATATAAAGTTCTTGATTATGATACAGGACCACATCCACTTATCAGAAGAGATATTGGACAGAGGTGGGACATTAACGGTGTAAGTAGTTGGATGGCATTACAGGTAATGAGAACTGGGGATGATATAACAAGAATAGAAAAGTGGTTAGAAACATCAGCTGGTCAAAATTGGAGAATAAAACAACATATGTTACAAGAATTGAATCCAAGACCAGAAGTAAGATCTTGGAGTCATGCTTCACTTATAGGTTCACTTGTACCATTAGTTCATATGGATAGACATGGAACTTTAAGTGAAGGACGAGATTATATGCATTATGACCCTCTTATGTCAGGAGATAAGAGGAAGTATGGATTTGGAGTCCGTTTTGGAGACGATGCTGAACAGAATCATGAAATGAAAACAGGTGGGGCATATGAAGGAAGATTATGGAGATTGACTGACCAATTTGTATTTGGTTCTGCGGCAGGAGATAATAGTATAGCTGGATCTATAGCCGGGGCTATAGTTGGAGCAATTCAATCTGGACTTGCAAGTTTAAGGTATGGTGGACCAACGGACACACCGACTCAGGTTGTATTTAGTCAAAAAGGACCATTTGCTGAATCTAGAAAAGAAACTCTTTCTGGAGGGCTTCCTTTACCAGGATCTGGTTGGTGGGGTGAAAAAAATAAATATGGTTTATTTGCCTTATCAAAATTGGTAGATTTTCAATCTGGAAATGATCCATATGGATTTGTACAAATTGGTCCTGTAGCAGCACAATTTTGGGGTACTCATTATAATGAATATGCACCTACAGAGACAGATGCATTAGAATTGGGAACGATAAATTATAAATATCAAAATGTATTTAAAGGAAATTGGTACTCTGATAGAGTAGTAAAAAGTTCTAGTGATACACCAGCTGGAAGTCCGGATCTTATTCATAAACGATATAAAACTAAATCTTATGATGAATTAGGTGGAAAATATATACCATCGGCTTCTCCAATACCTGGAGAGGGTGCAAGTGCAGGTGATGAACCAATAGCACCTAGACCCTTTACAGTAGAAACAGCACCAGTTGTACAAAAAATGTATGATGAAGCAGTTAAGGATTACAAAACTAAGTTAGAAGTATATGAAAAAGATAAGTCAGATATAGCTGCACAAGATTTAATTATTGAAAATTACAAAGAAACTCTGATGGGTTATGGACAAATATCTACGAATATTGGAGATCCAGGAAAACAACAGGGTTTAAAAAGAATATTAGATCCTAATACAGATGCTGGTGCAGGATTAGGAGTTATTAAAACTAATAAAGATGATGATAAATATAAATCAATTGCTACAGATAAAATTAATATACATCCATATGGAGAAGATTTACCAGCAGACGTAAGTGATTTTATAAAATTTAAATTTTATGATATATATAATAATAAATTTATTATTTTTAGAGCAATTTTAAGTGGAATAACAGATTCTATTAGTCCAGAATGGAATGGAATACAATATATAGGTCGTCCAGATAAAGTTTATGTTTATCAAGGAGCAGAAAGAAAAGTAAGTTTTTCATTTGAGATATATCCGAAAACCAAACAAGAATTCCCAGTATTACTTGAAAAAATGAATTATCTTGTGGGATTATGTTATCCAAGTTTTACAAAAGATAATAGAATGGTTGCACCTTTTATAGAATTAACACTTGGTGATATGTTCAATAGAACTCCTGGATTTCTTGATAGTTTGAGTGTAGACGTTGATGATACTTCGACTTGGGAGATGCAAGAGGGATTACAATTTCCAAAACATATTACTTGTGGTTGTAGCTTTACTTATGTCGGTAAGTATTTACCATCTTCACTTGGGAAACATTATGAATTAGGATGGTTAGAAGATAAAGGATGGACATCTAAAGGTCAAAACGCAACGATGGGAACTTTTCAATTAAAAGATAGTGGTAAAATTCAACAGAATCATGTACCACCGAGAACTGGAGCACAGTTACCGCATATGAAAAAATTATTTGATGATTTAGGAGCTGAAAATGCCTAGTAGATATAGATATACAAAAATAAAATTAAATAAGGATGGAAAACGCGTTTTTAAACCAACTATTTATCCTAAAATTCCAATCAAAGATAGTGATATTTTTATATATCCGAGATTTGGGGATAGATTAGATAATCTTGCAGCAAAATATTATGATGATGTTTCTTTATGGTGGATTATTGCAAAGGCAAATGGTTTAGATGCAGCACACATCGGACTCGAAGTTGATAAACAAATTAGAATTCCTACTGATATATCACCTATTCTTAATAAATTAAAAAATAAGGCTTTTTAGAAAATGATTACATTAGCACCTATATCCAGTAATATTCAAGATACTCTTTTTCAGAAAATGGCCATGCTAAGTGCTGGTGGAAATCAAACTGTATCCAAGCTTGAAAATGGCATCTGGGCCCCGTCTAATCAAATAATTAATAGTGAAGTTACTACGGATGGAAAGTTAGTTACAAATTATATGAATGCAAGAACAGTATGGATGAGAATGACATCCTTCACACCGGAATCTGGAACAAAAAATACTGCAGTAGTTATAATGGGTGGAGAAATGGGTGGTGGCATTGGGGATGCAGGTCAAGAGACAGAACATACTATAGGAAGAATGAAAAGTGGATTTCACGATAGAATTGCATTAGATCCATCAAATACAATTTCAACGGATGGAAAAATAAATTATGAAGGATTATACGACCTTAAAAGTGACATTCCATTTAGACCAATTGCCGGAGTAAAGGATTTGTCGGTAGCTTATAAGGGTGGTGGTATGAAATTAGGAGCCACTCGAACTGCTGATATTACTTGGACTTGTTGGAATTTTGAACAATTAGAACATTTTACTCCCCATTTTTTACAACATGGTAAAACTGTTTTACTTGAATGGGGATGGGGTGGTATAGGTTCTTTGATAGATGATCAAGTTTATCCTTTATTTAAACCCGGTACATTAAGTTATGATGATGATCAAATAATAGACTTAAACGAGAAAATTTTAAAACATATCCAAGATCAAAACGGACATTATGATGCAATGTTAGGATTAATTCAAAAGTTTGATTGGTCAGTAAATGATAATGGTGGATTTGACTGTAATACTGCTGTTATTTCACCTGGAGTTACTTTATTTCAAAATCAACAGAAGAAATTAAAGGCTAATCAGTTTTCAACTTTACCTGCTATTACAGCCGATAAAGATTTTGGACAAAAAGGATTTTTGTGGTTATGGGATGATGTAAGAGAGGTTCTAAATCCTGACATGGATAGTATTCCTGCTTTAGCACCATATATTACATTTCAAGAATACATGAATGATTTTGGACAACAGATAGCATTTCAATTACATTCAAGAGGGTGTATCGGTTGGAAAAATGTGAAGGAGAACGCGTTGGACATTCCAACAGGGACTGCCGTTTGGAAAGAACCAAAACATGCTGATAAAGTTGCTCATCAAATAATTGCACCATATAGTTTACACGCATGGGATTTTTATTTAGATCCAGATGTTGCAACGGCTGGTATGAATCAAAATTTGGGATCCGATGATATTGGTTATAAAATAAATAAAGATGGAGGAACGTTAAAATATTTTTTAGATAACAGACGATTTGTATCTCCGACTCACCCCGTACAAAAGGAAAGATCAGATAAAGAAGATGACCCAGATACTCCAGATATAAATGAAGCATTTCTTGATTATTCTTCTGGAGCTGGTTATTTTGTTACATGGGGTTGGTTTGAAGATAATGTATTAAGTAGATTTTTTGGAAATGTAACCGAAACAGATTCAGACATAAAAGGCGAAACAGTAACAAAGAAAGTTATTGGAGAATTTAGAAGTATAGAACGTAAAGTAGATGGAGATGGGAAGTTTGAAGATGACGGCGATGGCAAACCGCAATATCAAAATATAAAATTTAAAAATAATCGGTATTTGATGACCACTGATATGAGTAAATGGCTTATCCCAAATGAATATGATCCAGTATTTAGTAAGACCTCGGGTCTTGTTGATCAGTGGTTATGGACAGATGTGGATTATATGCACTCCGCGAATCCAGAAATTTTTCTTGATAAAGATTCAGCTGATATAAGAAAAATATTTTTTAATGTAAAATATTTATCAGATAAATTAAAAGATTCAACAGATCTAATTCAATCAGTTGGTGATATATGGAACAGCTTTTCATCTGAATACGGGGGGATTTATAAATTTAAAATAGAATATGATGATGTTGGTAATACAGTGTGTATTAGAGAAGAGGGATTTACTCATCCAGGAAAGTCAGTTAGAGAACAAATAGAACAACAAGAAAAAATAGATAGAGGAGATACGGTTGCTATACCCAATGCATTTTTGTTTCCAACTTGGGAACAAAATTCTATAGTAAAATCACAAAATATAAATGCAAAACTTCCAGATAGAATGCAATTAGCAGCTATGTATGGATTAAATGTAGTAAAAGAAAAATCTGCAAAAGGAAGTGACCGTGAACTTGATGCGACCAGTACATATGATGATATAGCATCTAAAGCATGGGGTAAGTTTTCAAGACCACTTAAAGGAACAGAGGGGATGTCAACAGAGGATATAAAGGATAAAAATTATAAAGATAGGATAAGTGGTGATATAGATTATCCGTCAAGGGGCAATCGTAGTTTTGGGAGGTATGATGCAAAAATAAATAAACCTTTAGTGGTGGGTGACAGAAATGACAATAACAGGGGTGTATGGAACAACCCTGGAATTATGGGTGAAGGTACAATTATAGGTGAAAGTATTAAATATTCACTTGAAGCTTCTGGAAAAATGAAGGTTGCACAAGAAAAAAATGATTTGACTCCTGGTTCTTCACCGGATGCTTCAAAACAGGAGATTTTAAAGGCTGGATATAGTAATTTTTTAACTCAGATGGATACATTAAATACATCACAGAGCAACTTTTTCAATAGAATGTTTTATACTATGGTATCAACAGGCAAAAAGATTGAGAACGAAGAACAAAGTTATCGTAGATTAAAATCAGATGTTTTATTTCAACTACAGGCACTTCTTAGGGGACATGGAGATGGAGTATTAAATAATACTGATCCTTTAATTCCAGTAGACTTTGAAATGGAAATAGATGGAACTGGAGCAATATTTCCTGGTAATTCATTTCAAAGTTCTTATTTACCAGCAAGATATAGAAAAGAAAGTATTTTTCAGGCAACAGGGGTTTCTCATAAAATTAGTAATACAGAGTGGACAACAACCATTAAAGGTCAGATTAGAGCAATGTCTACTACGAATGCTGACGAAAGGTCTGCCGAACAAAGAGAATCACCTATGGTATTAAGGGAATCAGAATCTGGCCTACGGATAAACACCGACGATTTTGGCCAACCCGCAGTTGTTGTTCCGATACCATTGATAGATGTAGAAGTAGCGATGGTCAATCCAGTTTCAAAAGAGAGTAGGAAGATATACGGAGAAGTTTTTTCAAAAAAGGGTCTTAAAATTGCATGGGACTATTGGACTACCTGGTAAAATAATGCCAGAAAATATTATAATAATACCTAATTTAGATACAACAGTTATAGAAGATATAGAATTTTTTATTCCATCAGATATGAGTGAGCCTGATTTTAGAACTAAAAAATGGGAGTTTGAATATATTGATGGTATTCCTGTACCAGAAAATACACCGTATAGAATTTTGGTAATGAAAAATAAAAAAGAAGCTCATATTAAAATGAGAAGATTACCATCAAGATATAATAATATTGATTTACCTTTGGTAGAGAAAGTATTTGTAGAAAGTATGGTGAAGAGAGATCCAGTTAATAATGCTTCATCCCGTAAACAGTATATAGGTATGGCCAAGGGAAATGGTCGAAGAGAAAAGTATATAGAATCATATAGGGTAGTTTTGACTAAGAGAATGAGAGAAGGTAAATCTTTTCAGAGATATTTTGCAAAATATAAACTTAGTGAATATTATGATAAAGTGTTTGAAATAAATAAACAAAATTTTGGAATGGATACTCCTTTATATGATAAAGTATCTATTTTTTGGCAATTAGAGGGAACAAAAGAAGAAGTATTAAAGAAAAATATAGAATCACTTGAAATGGCAGAGGAAAGAATGTGGGGAATAAGAGATTTTTTGAATCCTCTTGAATTTTATGAGGAAGAGATTAGTCCAGAAGAAGTATTACAAAAAAGATTAAGTAAGTTAAAATTTATACCAGGAGGTAGTGAAGAACCTTGAAAAGAAAGTTGAAAAGAAAAGACAGAAAGTATCCAAACGGGGTAGAGCAAAACGAACACGGGAGGGATACCATAAACGGACACAACAATATACTGAAAATAAAGGAACTTCTGGATATTAATTTCCATTTTGAGGATTTAATTTGATATATATAAACAAAGGTTATAGTAATGAAAATCAACGTATTAGACAAAGGTTATATAGAAGTCGTTGATGTTCTTGGTGATGATTTAACGCCAGTAAATGCGGCCAGAGTTTCATTTGGTCAAAGAAGTAAGACATTTGAAGGTAAAGACCAGGCATTAACTCATTTTCTAATCAAACACAAACACTTCAGTCCATTTAGACATCAACACGTAATGATGATTATCAAGGCACCAGAGTTCGTTATGCGACAATGGTATAAACACGTTGTTGGAATTGAAACTACATCAACCCATCCTACAAAAGACCATGCTTGGAACGAGATTAGTGGTCGTTATATTGCCTATGAAGATTTTTATGAACCAACTGAGTTTAGAGCACAATCAGATGACAATAAACAAGCAAGTGAAGGGTTGATAGAAGAACAATCCAAAGCGAATCAGTATTGGAAAGAGGCTCAAGATAAGTCAGTTGATAGTTATAATAAATTACTTAAAATGGGAGTGGCAAAAGAACAGGCTAGAAGTATTCTACCACTAACAGTTTATACAAAAGTATGGTGGACAGCATCGTTTCAGTCAATTATGAATTTTATTGATTTGAGAGATGAGAAAACTGCTCAATGGGAAATTCAACAATATGCAAAAATATTAAAATTAATTATGTTAGGAACATTCCCAGAAACAACTAAAATATGGAGTGAAGTATATTGGAAATAAATGTATTAAAGAATTATGAAGAATTGAGTTCAACTGTAGCAGATATAGTTGAACAACAGTTAAAGGAACACCCATTATCTAAATTGGTTCTTCCAACTGGTTCAACACCACTTGGAATGTATAAAGAACTTGTTAGTAGAGAATTAGATTGGAGTTTAGTTATAACATTCAATCTCGATGTTTATCTTATGAATGTAGACCATCCAGAAAGTTATCAGAGTTATATGAGGAAGAATTTATTTGATAAAACTAATATCTATCCTGACCATTCTCATTTTCCATTTAGACCTACTTCAGTATTTGAAGATAAGATGGATGGAAGTATGGGAATTGATTTATGTATATTAGGTATTGGTAGTAATGGTCATATAGCATTCAATGAACCAGGTTCTTCATTCCTATCAAGAACGAGAGTAGTAGATTTAGATGAACAAACTATAGAAGATAATTCAAGATTTTTCGATTCAGTAGATGATGTACCTAAACAAGCAATTACTATGGGATTGGGAACTATAATGGAATCAAAGAAGATAGTGTTGATGGCTAATGGTGTGAATAAATTAAATATATTGAATGTGGCGATGAATGGTGAAGTAACTGAAAGTGTTCCAGCATCAGTATTACAGAATCATGATAATGTAAAGGTATTCTATTGTGATTGATAAGTTAATGATTACGGCACACCCTGACGATGAGGCACTGTTTGGTGGGGCTGAATTATTATCACATTCAAAAGAATATAAAGTTATAGTAGTAGAAGAGTATCATGATAAAATTAGAAGAAAAGAATTTAAGGAATCTATGAAGTTTATAGGTATAAAGGAATATGAACATTGGACAGGGTATAAAGGCGGAGAAGATTATCATAGAGAAAAATTGATATACGAATTGTTGAGGGCATTACGAGAACGAAAATGGATAAAAATTGTAACACATAATAAAGTCGGAGAATATGGTCATCCACGACATAGGGCACTTCACGAAATATTAAACCATTTAAGACCAGATATATTATGGCAGTTTGATAAAGGTAGTGATAGATTATCACAAGATTTATTATTGAAGAAAAGAGATTTATTAAAAGTGTATAAGAGTCAAAAGGATGTCTTGGATTGGTTCAGTCCTTGGTATGAAAAAGTTACAAAGGTTAATACGTGAAAGTAGTATTTTGTATTCCAGGAAATAGTTTTTCAAATAAGTTTTTGAAGTGTTGGACTAATCTTACAAGAGAGTTATATAAAAGAGATATTGAATATGAACTTTTAAGTCAATACATTCCTAATGTATATCAAGTTAGATCATTATTATTAGGGGCAGATAGAACCCTTGGTCAATATCAGGCACCGTGGCAAGGTAAAAAAGAATATGATTATATCATGTGGATTGATTCAGACCAAGTATTTGAACCAAATGATTTTTTTAAGTTATTAGAACATGATAAGGATATAGTTTCAGGTTTGTATTTAAGAAAACCACAAGGTGATACTTTGAATGATATACCAATAGAATTTGCATGTTTTAATGAAGATGGAAAAAGATTGTATACAAATGAAGTTAATGGTGAGTTGAGAAAAGTATGGTCAAATGGTATGGGTTGGATGTTAATTAAAAAAGGTGTATTTGAAAAAATAGAGTATCCTTGGTTTGGACCAATTATTGAGGGCCTTGGATTTCATGGTGAAGATGTGAGTTTTCAGTTAAGAGCGAGAGATTCTGGATTTGAATCTTATGTAGATACAAGTGTTATAGTAGGACATGAAAAGGAAGTAGTATTGAAATGAACGGTTGGATATTATATAAAAATCCAGTAAAGGAATCTTATGAAACTCAAAAACTCGTTGAGGAATTTGAGAAACAAGGACTTAAAATTCGTGTAGTTAATCCACAAGATGTAGATATTTTTGTAGATAGAGATGATAGAAAGAGCATTAGAGTTGCCGGTAAAGGAAGAACACTTCCAGATTTCGTGATACCAAGAACTGGTAGTGGAACAACATATTTTATAAAGGCAATTTTACGACATTTAGAGAGGTTGGGAGTGATACTTATTAATGGAAGTGCTTCAATAGATACAGTTAAAGATAAGTTATATACTCAACAGATTTTAGGTGAATCAAATCTTCCAGTACCAAAAACATTATTGGTTAAACATCCAATCAATGTAGAGTTTGTAGAAAATAATATAGGATACCCAGCAATCATAAAAACTCTTAGTGGTTCATTTGGTGCGGGTGTATTCTTATGTGAAAACAGAAAACAATTACAACAACTCTTAAAGATGGCAGAAATAACAAAACCAAGTTATAATATTATTATTCAAGAGTTTATTAAAGATTCACATGGTAAAGATTTAAGGGTATTAGTAGTAAATGGTAAAGTAGTTGGTTGTATGATGAGACAATCAGTTGATGATGATTTCAGAGCAAACATTACAAGAGGTGGTGAAGGTATTCCATATCAGATTGATGATGATATAGAATGGTTAGGTGGTGAATCTGCGAGATTACTCAACTTGGATATAGCAGGAGTGGACTTGTTATTTGATGGTGATTCGTATAGTATATGTGAAGTAAATTCATCTCCCGGTTTTGAGGGAATGGACAAATATTGTAAGACAAATGTTGCAGAACAAATAGTTACTTATGTAAAACATAAGATAGGTTATAGTGATAATAGAAACGAAACTTGAGTTTGATAGTTTTTTAGAAAAGTATCAAGATTCTAGTTGTATTTTAATTCCAATTTTATGTGATGTGAATAAGCATCCACTTGAGAATTCTTTGTGCTTATTATATGTGAAATTATTAGATGGTGACGAATATTTGTTACCATTTAACCATAGTGAGGCAATAAATCTTGATATAACACATCTTGACAAGTTAGATTCAGACCATAAAAAATATATTTACGATAAAAAACAATTTAATCATATTGTTAAATTGAAAAACGTAATAGATATAAATCTTCAATATTATATGGAACACAATGAACCATTGTATGTTGAAGATATAACTACAAATTCTCATGATTATTTTAATAGAAAATATTATAAGTTAAATAGAGTAAATTGTGTAGTTCCTATATTGAAACATTTGGAATTGTGTAGAAAATTATCCAATGAATTTCAGAAACATATTGATTTACCAGTTCATCAAGAATATAATGATAATATAATTGATAATTTGACTTATTTAGAATCTGCAGGATTAAGATATGATAAAAACATAGTTTTTAGTGAATACAATCCCTATACATCAACAGGTAGACCAAGTAATAGGTTCGGTGGTATTAATTTTGCAGCATTAAATAAAACAGATGGTTCACGGCAACCATTTAAGAGTAGATTTGAAAATGGTATGTTAGTTGAGTTTGATTATGATGCATATCACTTACGATTGATAGGTGAAGTGGTAGATTATAAATTTCCCGAAGGTTCAGTTCACGAACATATGGCAAGATTTTATGGTGATGTTACCTATGATGAGTCTAAAAACCAGTCTTTTCAGTATCTCTATGGTCATATTCCAATAGATGTAGTACAAATAAATCCATTTTTTGGTAAAGTTCATGATTATATTAATGAAATTTGGAGTGTATATAAACAAAGGGAATTTATAACTTCTAATATTTATAATAAGAAGATATTTAGAAAAAATTTATCTGACATGAATCGGAATAAATTATTTAATTATAAGATTCAGTTAATGGAAACAGAAAATAATATGAAAATGTTAAGTAACCTTATTCCTTTTTTAGAATCATACAAGAGTAAGTTGATTTTGTACAGTTATGATTCATTTTTGTTTGACTTTAACTTAGACGATGGAGTAGACTTTTTGAAAAAAATTAAAAAGATTATCGAGAGTAACGGGTTATTTCCCACCAAGACAAGTAAGGGGACAAACTACCATGAAATGGAAGATATCACAGAGAAATTATGAACGATTGGGATAAAATATTAGACGATTTTGCACGTAAGTGTAAAGGTGGTTCGCCAGATATGACCAATCCCCGACACCTTGCTTTATTACGAGAATCACTATTAAAGTTCGGTTGGAATGAGAATGCTACTAATGAGTTTCTTGGTAACTTGAGAGAAGGTGAAGAAATAGTTACAGAAAATTGGTGGGATGATTTGAGTCCCGCCGGACAACAGGCTTATATTGAAAAACACGGTTCGGCTCCAAATGTAGCTGGTGATGATACAGGTGGCGATGCTGTAGATGGTGAAGATGAAGATGAACTTAGTTCTGAAGATCACCAGGCCGCAATAGACGAAAAAAATGCTGAAAAAGCAGAAAAGAAAGATCAAGATCCTCCAACGGGATCAGACCAAGAACCATCAACTAATCCAAACTCAAATGCTGGAGAAGAAGTGCCAGGACTTGAGTGGGGAGTACCAGATGAAAAACCAGGAAAGGGGAAATTTATTCCGAAAAAAGGTAGCGGTAAAAATAGAGGGGTAAGAGAAAAAATATTGAACGGTCAACCAACTCGTGTAGAAACCGATCCAAAAACCGAAAAAACTATAGCATATACAGGAATGGCCGGTGTAGGAAGAAATTCACATGAAGATGGTATTTTAGGTAGACAAGGAGACGACAATACTGCTGGAAAAGGTGGTGCTGGAGGATATTTTAATGAAACTCAATTCTCAGCAGCATTTACTGAAATGACAGAAGATTTAAATGAGGAAAAATGTTGGAAGCCCATAAAAGGTGGTAAGTGGGTATCAGATAAAACTAAAGAAAATCAAGAAGATTGTGAAGGGGCTGGAAATTTTTGGGGAACAGTTAAATTATCTGAAATGACTAAGGAAGAACGACAGGCTAATAAAGATGAGTGGAAGGCAAAGAAAAAGAAAGAAGCCCGATCACTGTTACAAGAAGAAGTTAATAAAGCACAAGGTAATGTTGATATACATTGTGTTAAAGGTGGAGATAAAAAATTATGTGCAGAAGCTAAGAAAAATTTGAAATATTTAGTAGGTAGACAAAAACAAGTTGGAAAACCCGAAGAATCACCACCTCTTACTAAAATACAAAAGGCTAAAAATATTGCATTTAATAATGGAACAGATCCGAAAAGAAAAAAGGCAGACACTCCAAATGCATGGATAGATAAAAAATTAGAATCTGCCTCTGGTGGAATAGATGAATTGTTTGTGTTGGAAACAGATCCTGATTCAGATTTTAACCAAGATAATCAACCAGCAGGATATCCCGTTTTAACTACAATGAATGAAGAATCAACGGAGGGGATGCGGGCAACCCTTGAAAAACAATATGAAAAATATTGTAAACCGCCTAAAGGAGATCCGAAAAGTACTGATTGTGACCACGCTAAACACGAATTAGAAAAATTCAATAAACAAGTAGCAGGTAGGAAAAATGATAGTGGTGGTCGTGACGAAGGAAAGGCCGATACGGCAATTATTTATTATGATAGTCAAGGTAGAGTTAGAGTAAAGTATGTGAATAATAAAGAATCTGAAAATGATATACAAAATAATCAATCAGTTGCTTCTCGGCATGAACAAATAAAGGGAGTTGTTATATCAAAGCATAAAGAAATTGATGATGAACTTGAGGCCAAGAAGAAAGAAATTCAATCTGATCCAAAGTTAAGTGTAGAACAAAAGAAAGCTAAAATAGAACAAGCAGAAGAAGAGGCCGCAGCAAAGAAAAAACGGTTAGACGAAGCAGCCGATATATCCAGAAAGATAGATGATAATGCTGTAGATGAAGCAAATCAAATGAACCGTGCCTTCGCTAATGGAATTAGAAGTGTTATTGATTCTGCAGGTATATCAACAAATCCAGACCCTCCAGGTCAAGGAGATATGAGTGGTCTTGCTGGTCATATTACAGGTAGGGGAGAACAAGAATCTACAAAACCAAAGTATCTACAGAATGCAGTTAAACCATCTAAAAGGGGTGAGCCAAATCCTGTTAGACAAGGGGTGGAAGATAAACCAGGTGAAGTTGCAAAAGCACTTGGTAAGATGTGGGTTAAATATACAAAGCTTACTGACTCTGAAGGTACAATAGCATTTTTGGAGAAAGAAACTGCTGATGCTGGGATTGAAGAGGGGAAATATGTTCCATTAGGCCCGAATGAATTTGACCAAATTCCATCAGAACTTATTGAAGAAATGTGGAAAGAGATAGATAACGCATTAAAGAGTCCAAGTCATCCAGCATACAACGCTCTCGGTGATATTATTACTCAAGCAGCAATTGATTCTGCAGGAAAACCGGGACAAACTAATATAAGCGATACTCCTGGTGGGGCAGGAAATAAGCTAATAATGAAAATTCTTAGAACAACTTCATCTATCAGAAAAAAGATGAAAGCCTGTATCACAAAAGGTGGCACAGCTGAAGTCTGTGCTGAAAAAATAGCCAAAGCCGGATTTTTTGGTAATATGTCAGCAGAAAAAATGTTGGCTATCTATAATGATAAAAAATTGGAAGCATTAGAAAAAGAATATGAACGGAGAGCACGAAATTGGGAAGAAGTTCATGGTCGGATTGTAGATAATCATCATAGAGTAGATATTATATTTCATTTAAAAGATGATATGAATGAAAAATGTAAAAACACAGAATCAAAGGCCTGTACGGATGCAACGTTAGCCCACAATGGAGCAACGGCAAGTCACGATGAGATTGTGAGATTAGAACAGAAATTAAGAGATATTAGAGATGCAGAAAACGAATGTGCTGGATTGTCAGAACCTGAACTGGAAAACAAAACATTTACTATTGATGAGAAAGAAGTCAAGTGTTCTGAATTATCAACTTTGAAAAATGTTACCCAGGCAGCTTATGAAACGGCAGAAGAAAAATTTTATGGTCAAGACGCAGTTGCGGAAGCATCACCACTTGATGACAATGGAGAATCAACTCAAGTATTTATTCGTTCATTTATGGACGGAATGGGATGGAGTGATTATATAATGAATGAAGATGGAGAAGAATCTAAAAATATGGATGGAGTTCCATATCAACCAAGAGATTTAAGAGCATGTTTGTCACAACTTTCTGATTATCAACCACAGCAAGAACCACCACCACATCCAAATAATAAATGGAGAAAGGGATTGATGGAGCATTTAGAAAAAGAATTGAGAGTAGATTCTAATAGTGGAGCAGTTACTTTTTGTGGTAGTTCTAAAAAAGATAAAAAAGATGCAGATAAACTATTTGATTGGGAAAAAAGAAATCCAGTTCCAGTAAAACCCGTGAGAGGTGATTACACAGCACCCCGCGGCGGTAAAAAGCAATTTGATATTGATATGACTACATATGAAACTAATAAAAAGGCTTGGAATGATGCAAAATTTAAATTTATGAAAGGTGAGGGAATCAGGAGGACATCAGATGATCCAGATGCATCAACTTGTAAAGAAGTAGGATCGGATAGTTGGAGAACTGCCGGTGATGCTGGTAAGGTAGAAGGTAAATTAGGAAATGCCATGGTCAGTTGTTTAAAAGAGAAAGCTAAACAATATAATACTAAACCAGTAGAGAAAAAATAATGAAAACACAATTACTCTGCACATTCACAAAACGAAATAGACTCTACGATACAGTAAGTCTTATCATTGAGTGCCATGACATAGTATTCAACAAGATTTATGTATTCACTAATGAAGATGACCATCATCAATTAATTTGTACTTATAATATACCACAAAATGAAGATAATTATATTGAAGGTGTTGATACAATAGCACTTCACAGAAAGAAACAGACCAACACATTATACACTATTAATTCATTAAACGAAATCATCAGAGAAAAGAATAATGGTGTGTTAGATAAAACCTTTCCAGTACCTTGGGAAGAATATCAGAATCAGTTATTGTTAGTAAATGATGAAGGATTAAATAAGATACATACAAGAATTTATACTATCGTAAATGTTGATACTTGGGAGAATGACCAAAAAATAAAAAATGAATTATAGGTTTTACTATCCCGACTGGAATAGTCGTAAAGAAGTTTGTAAAGAATATCCACAAATAAAAGAAATCACAAGAGAACCAACAGCTTTTTGGTATGGAGTTGGGCCTAAACGAACTATTCGAAAGACCAAAAAATCAATCCAAAGACTATTAAAACGGGCTGACCCGTATTTACCTATATTAGTTGTATATTCAATTCCATACAGAGATTTAGGACATCATTCAAAAGGTGGTGCAAATAGTGATAAAGAGTATTTAAAGTTTATTAAAGGGTTCTGTGACGCGATAGGTGATAGAAGTCCTATTGTGATATACGAACCAGATTGTATTCCACATATGGAAGAAATGGGTGTAGTTGATGGATTAAAACGATTATCTTTGATAAAGAAATCAGTTGATTTACTAAGTAAGACAAATTCGTTGGTTTATCTTGATATCGGACATCCAACTTGGTTATCAGTCCCAAAAGCTGTTTCATATTTAAGAATGTGTGATATACACAAAGTTAGAGGGTTTAGTATCAATACAAGTAACTATTATGCTACAACAACCTGTTATAAGTATGGAAAGACTATAAGTAAGAGATTAGATGGAAAACACTTCGTAATCGACACGTCCCGTAACGGAAATGGAGCCAATAAAGAACATTTTAATCCATATGGTAGGTCAATAGGAGAATATCCCACTACTAAAACTTGTAACGGAATAGTAGATGCATACCTTTGGGTGAAAGTACCTGGTGAAAGTGATGGAAAAGTGAATGGAGGACCTAAAGCTGGTAGATTCTCTCATAGTCTAGCGTTAGATTTGATACATAATAAAACTTAAAAAAAGTGAAAAAAACACTTGACTTTCTCGTTTTTTTGTCGTAAGATCAAGTAACAAATAGAGAGAGTAAATAATGAACATAAAAAATGAAATTAGGAAATTAAGTAGTCTTTCAGAACTAAATGAACTATCAGCGTTCATATCTGAATGTAAGACTATGTTGGGTAAATCAACATTAGTAGTTGGTTCTAAAGTATGGGTAGTCCAAAAGACTAAAAGGACTGCTGGAGTCATCACTAAGATGAATATCAAAAAAGCTTTAGTTGATATGAATGGAATGACTTATAGAGTTCCATTTTCAATGTTGGAATTAGCGTAAAAAAATGAAAAACTATTTAACAAAAGAAAACGATCTTGACCACATTAAGATATTAGATTCAGTTGGTTGTATGTTTAATTCATCAATGGGAACAGTAATACCAATGATGGAAGATGGTTCGTTTGATGTAGATAATCCTTTGGATATTATGGAACACGACCCAGAATGGTTTGGTAATTTGTCAATCGCAGATTTTGATATAGTAGAAGATTGGTTT
>Ga0080013_1002552_pt1 | contig 21191 bp, 26 predicted proteins | sample ETNvirenome_6_85_FD_69236 | JGI IMG/M metagenome (GOLD analysis project Ga0080013, IMG submission 69236) | Marine viral communities from the Pacific Ocean - ETNP_6_85 (SPADES assembly) (version 2) | ecosystem: Environmental > Aquatic > Marine > Oceanic | place: Pacific Ocean | collected 2013-06-19 | reverse complement strand
CCAAGGAATTGTATACCAGCAGCCTTACCAACGGCTGGCCAGAATGGCTGGCTTGTCCCCATCTTTAGTCTTGCATCCACAAGGACGTTTGATAGAGCAGTGTCAACTGTAAAAATGTCTCCAGTGTCTGCATCTTTACGGACCAAAAACGCTTCTGCGTCTGATATGTCGATAATCAGTTGATCATCTAGTTGTCCTCCTGTAAAACCTGGCTGTTCGTATCTCATAATATTATTTTACTCGTACGCTGTAAGATGTATCTGCGGAATGTGTAAGTCGTAGTGAGTCTATACTGTCATCTTCAAACGTAACAGTTGCTCCAGCCCCGACTGTAAACTGATCTTCGTATGTTGCCCCATCCTCACTAATCTCTGCAAGCAGTGCACCACTTCCTGTGTTTGCAAGGTATCCAGTTGTTGAGTTTCGTCCAAGGTCTGTATTAATGTCATGTACTACTGGACTATCACCTACTACAAAACTTGAGTCTTCATATGTCTTGTATCCTGAAAGTCCTGAACCGCCATCAGAGTCATCTGCAATAACTGTTACGCGCTGTGTGACCTTTCCGCTTCGCACCTCATAGGAAGCTGCTTTATTTGAGTCAGAGTCTGGATAGACGTCTGTATGTGTCTTGTTTGATAGTTTTACTGGGTTAACCATAGTGTTGAATGATATTTGTATTCTTTATTATAACATTGTTCTCTTATCCGAGAAACTTCTTTAATGCCATTCTGAATAATTGGGTTGCAGTATAGTTTTTAACTGTTTCTTTTTTACAAGAATCAATGGCTTTTTTGTGTAGAGCAATGAGCTTCTTCGTGGAAACTTTTTCATTTTTAAGATCTTTTTTCGCATTACTGAGCTGATCCTCAAGCTCTTTCTCAAGCCCTTGTGATGTACCAAGTCTATTCAGCTTATTACTGAAAACAGATGCTCTCTCACGCCAATCATTTTTTTCTGCTTCAAGCTTTGAATTCTCCTCAATATATCGTCGAACATCAGTATCATATTTCTTTACCCATTTCTTTTTTTCTTCTACCAAGAGTCGTCGCTGCTTCTCACGCTCTACAGCCTCATCCCAAGGACGATCCTTAATAATCTTTTTAACAGCATCGAGAGTTTCACCATCATTAAATGTATCAATAAAATTTATCCAAAACCGCTTAGTTCCCCGTTTTTTATTATATTCTTCGTCATCTTCATGTTCACGATGACATATAAAGTTTATCTTCTGGATATTGTCACCAAACTCACTATACAGATCACCATCTATTTTTTTATGCATCATAGGCTCTTCGTTATTAATAACGTTTTCATTAAGTAGTCCAGATATAAAATCTTGTGTTATATGAAGGCCAGGGCATGTTTTCGGTGCATAATCTCTGTGAAATTGAACATTGTCTCGTGATATTCCCCATTCTGCCATTTTCTCTACAAGAAGCTTCCCCAAAGATGTTTGTTGTCTTTTCGTTGGCAATGTATGATGACCATCGTCATACCACCCAACAACACAAATACCGATAGATTTGTAGTTCATGTTCTTCTCCCTACAATGTGCACCTGGCTCATCATCTTTTCTGTGTTGTGTTACTGTCCCATCTTTTGCAATAATATATTGATATCCAGCATATTTTCCAAGACTACTGCGAAAGTTCCACTTTCCTTTATGGTAATTATCAATGGCCTGTGCTGTTTGACCTTGAGGAGATGCTGAGTGATGGATAATGATGTATGTTGGTTTCATACTTCTATTGATTTATTAGATTAACTTAGTAGTAATAAAAGCAATAATAACGGCCGATACAATACTCATAACAGACCAGAGCAACTTATCCTTCACCCCATCCTGCTTCTCTTTAATCTTTTTAATCTTTTCATTCTGTTGGCTGATACTCCGTTCAAGACGTAAATATTCTTTTGTACTATCCTCAACAATATGTTTAAACACTTTAACAGAAACATACTTATTTGGTATTTCCTTAACGAGTTCTGAGAGGTGTTTTTCCATTCTTTGCAATGCTTCTGATATACCACGAATAGTAGCACGAGTATCAATTATATGCTCTCCATATCTCTCAGTTTTTTCTTCAAGTTTTTTAAGTCGTTCATCTGGCATTTTTGTATTTACCTCCTAGTATTATACTACGACTAGTTCTTCACAACCTCTACAGAGAATTGTCGCTTTTCAAAGTCATTAAAAGATGCGTTTGCAGCCCTGTTATAAATTGTTCCACTACCAATCCTTGCCCATTGCACATCATACGTCTGTGTTCCTGTAGACGGTACTGTATAGAAACGACTAAGATTAATCATATTTCCACCAGACCTAGAAACGTCAGTAAAGTAAATACTTGTAAGATTCAAGGTTGTTGTATTTTCTCGAATTCTGATAGACATAAAGTCACCAGCATTATTAGCGGTAACAATCATCTGGAATCGTACATGAAGAATGTCTCCAGACGTTACAGCTATGTTTGTTGTCATTTCGGATATAGTAGACTCTACCCCTGTGGCAATTGTTGTATCAAGCGTGCCATCAAGAATTGTAATATCTCTTTCAAGATATGAAAAGTTATCGTCCACCTTTTGGGACTCTATTGTTGTTGTTGGTACAAAATTATTTGGTACTGGCATGGTATTTTTTTATGTAGTTGGAGCTGTAGTATTTGATTGCGTTTGATCAAGCCGTAGGTCTCTGCGAACATCCTCAATTCTTGCTTGAACAATAGGTAACTTATCAGAAGTCTCAATATCAATATAGTCAGTTGCGTATGTAATCTTAACAATCGGCTGTACTGTTTCTGTAATAGATGCAATAGCATAATCCCATTTAGCAACATCCAACTGAGATACATCCCATAAGGAAAGAGGGAGCTTTGCGACATTCTTTACCTTTATTGTATCACCAACCTTGAAAGACTCGATATCGTAACCATTGGAGTCAATACTTTGATCCATAAGTCTAATAACTGTCCGCACCTGTGGCGAGTCTTTTTCATCCAACAGTGAGGTCATAAGGATATCTGCTGTTGAGCCAACAGATACACGCTTATCAACCACTCTTTCTTCCTGCAGTCCGTAGTTTGTAATCGAGGTAGACCGTGTTTCAACTTTGTATAGTGAACTCCCAGTAAAGAGCACTCTATTAATAATATTGTCCATTCTATTTTCTTGCATCATTGATGCAATACCACGCCCCATATAAAGGAGGTGGTCTGCTGTCGCTGATACTTCCTTAAAATCTACTGTCCCGTCTGGGTTTACCCTAAAATACCAACCATCCCCAGCAAGTTTCTTCGCTTCTCGTAACGCCTCAAGAGATGTTTGTGTATTGAATGTATATGATCTGCTCACTCCTACAGTACTTATTGTACCAATAGTAAGGTTTCCACCATTAACAATGTACTGATCCATAATGTCATCAGCAATCACACTGCCAGGATCAACGGAGGCATGGGCTATGGTAGTGTTGTCTGTCTCGGCACTACCATTCCTATAGATAATTTGTTGCAGCTCATGTACAAGGCCTACAAGCGTTACATCAATAACCTCAGTACTCCCTTGAATATTCTTCTTATAAGTCATTATCTTTCCCTGGTATATAAGAGAAGTCGTTGTTGCCCCATTATACTTGCTGTAAATCTTTACAATATTCCCAAGCTTGACATCACTATCTTCGCCAAAGCTTTGTACAGTACGAGCAAGCTGAAGACTACAAGCACCTGCACCATTGTCTATCCCTGTAGAAAAGCTAATCGGACTTGAGCCACGCTCAACAACATCTCCCCATGAAGTAACATAGACTCCAGCTGCCGTATAAACTTTGTAAGTAAAGCGTTTAGATCTCATAGGTATGTTGGGCTGTAATCAAGAGTAATGTCAATATCATGTGCTGTGGATGTGCTTGTGACTGTCCAGGTATTTGATCCTGACTCAAACTCTGGAACAATCCCCACATAATCAAATTCAGACCCATTAACAAGTATGGTTTTCGATGAAAAAGCTGCGATGATAATATCCCCAGCAGTAAAGGCTCTGGTAATAGTAAACTCATCACCATTGTTCGTATTTTGTACAACAATTTCAGTAAGATCAGTTTCTGTATTCACTTCAATAGTAATGGTTGCATCAAAAGGTGGCGCTGTTCCTGTGATAACAGTCACAATACTTTTTGGTGATGTGGTAACTGCAGCATTGGATACTGATGTTTGAGATGTTGCGTACCCAAATGGGTTGCTACAGAGGAACTGAATAGTAAATCTATAAAGACTACTTACGTCTTTCTTAATTTGAATGTCAGATACTGTTGCCAGAAACCGTCGTGTCCCACCTGCGTACTCAATATCAAGATTCTTATTCATCTTCCCAACTGCTGCAATGGATTTTAGTGTATCTACCTTTCCTTGCAGGCTTGCCTCACTAGTAGTGTCATCAATAAACCCAACGAGTGTAATGGTTCGGGCATTATATTCTGACGAGGTAATAATTGACTTATTTGACCTCGCTACTGGGAAAGAACTAATGCTTCGTGCAGGTAACGAGTGAAGAGAGTCAAGTACAGACTCAATCTTATAGTCGGTCGTTTGGAGACTAACGCTATCATATGAAACGGTTGGTGTTGTAAGTGCTGCTAATGTCATGTTGTTAATCCTAATTGTTCAAGCTCTGCATCACGACCAAGGACACGTGAAACCTCATTCGCTATTTTTATAATATCCTGGTCATTCCTGACTGATACTCCACCAAAATTAATATTAATAGATCCACCTAATATATCTTTAGTTTTTCCATTTGGTATAACGTTTGACCCCGCAGGAAGCTTTACAAGCTCAGGACCACGCTCTCCTACAAGTGTAGTCTCCCCTGGTTGTACAATCCCACCCATTGCACGTGTCTCAAATCCACCACCTTCAAGGTTAAACATTGGAAGAGATCCAAAGGATTCAAAGAGTGAGGTCAACTTATCACCAATAAAGTTCCCAATCTTCTTTAACCATCTCCAGAGTGTTTTGACGGCTCTAATTGACTTATTAATTGCCTCGAAAAACCTTGTAATGCCCTTCACGATAAGTACAAAATACTCAATCACAACAATAAGTGCACCACCCAAAACCATCCCTAGAACCTTAGCAAGAAATTTGATTGATGAAATAATAACTGGGAGGTGTGGCTCAATTTCTTTAAATAACTTTTCGAAAGCAGGCTTTAGTCTATTCTCTATAGTGTTAATAACTGGATAGAAAAAGTCTACGAGTTTTTTAAACCCATTAATTAGTGTTTGTGCTGAAAACTCTGACTGAATGAGTGAGTCAATCATTCCTCGAAGTGCTGGTTCAAAAATATTTCCAATATCAATAGCTATCCCAGATAATTTAGATTTTAGAATGGTTAGACTTCCAATTAGATTGTCAAGTTGTGTATCAGCCATTCGCTGTGCAGTTCCGCCAGCATCCTTTAGGTCATTAGTATAATCTTGTAGACTTTCCGACCCCTCTGCTAGAAGAACATTCCATTGCTTCAGGGCATCTTTCCCAAACAGTGTAGCAATTGCTGCCTGTTGCTGTTCTTGTGTTGCACCATCTAGTGCCACCTCAAGCTCCTTTACAGTCTCAATAACGCCAATAAATTTTCCTTCAGCATCAAAAAAGTCGATACCCAGTTCCCTGATAGCGGACTTCATTTTCTTTGTTGGGTCTGCCAATCGAACTAAGGATGTACCAAATGCCCTTGTTGCAATAGAACCTTGCAGTCCAGCATTACCAAACTTTCCAACAATGGCACTTGACTCTTCAATACTGACACCAAATGATGCTGCGGTTGGGGCAAGAAACTTCATAGATTCAGCCATCTGCTCCATATCTACATTAGATGTGGTTATCGTTTTTGCTAAAACATCGACAACACGGCTCGACTCTTGTGTCTCAAGACGAAATCCAGTAAGTACATTCGACGCAATATCAGCAGCACGAGCAAGCTCTATTCCTGACGCTGCAGCAAGGTTTAATGTTGCTGGAATTGTCTCAAGTATTTCGTTTGTCTCAAATCCTGCCATTCCAAGAAAACGCATACCATCTGCTGCCTGTGCTGCTGTAAATGCAGTTGTCCTTCCGAGATCCTTGGCTTTGTCTGTCAATTCGATAAACTCATCACTACTAGCATTCGTTATAGCCTTTACTGTTGACATTGATTTTTCAAAATCGGCATACTCCTCAACAGTTTTCTTGATTCCCATCGTAATTGCTGCTAAACCAGCGACAAGAGCGCCAACGCCTATGAGGGCCCCCTTATTAGCTTTTGAGAACTTACCTAGGGAGGTGCTAGCAGCTGCCATTGCACTACTAAATCCTGACGTGTTTGCTCCCACATCAACCACAACAGATCCAGCGTTAAATGCCATATAGTTACATTAAATTTAATCCTGAAAGGAATTTTTTCATATTCTCTGGTGAGTATTCCACCTCTTTTTTATAGGGCGTAATGCTTTTTGCAAACTTATTTCTATCAGCCTTTTTCATGTTCGGTGCCAACGATGTATTAAGACCAATAACCCACTCTTCTTTTCGTATATTTTGCATCTCCTCTAATAGGAAAAGGCTTAACTTATAGTCCATCTCTAGCACCTCGCTAATACTCATGCCGTAATAGAATGATAATCGTGCTGCTATTCTGTAGTACTTTTTTTTTCAGCACTAAGTTTGTAAACGGAGGCGATTGCATCGATGATTGGTTTTATGTGATGTGCTGGTATATTCTCCACTTGCTTTTGAGTCATTTCTGGAAGCCTCTGAGATAGGAATAGTACGACTTGCTCCATACTTGTGTCTTTACCTTTACTGTCAAACATCACTGCGTCACCGAGCTTCATAGAAGAAACTTTATATTTCTTTCCAAGATACTCAATAGTTGGAAGTGTCTTTTCCTCTGGAATTACCACTTTCATGTTTTCTATTTATTGATTATAGGTGGGGGCGGCGAACCGCCCCAAAACCTTAGGCTGTAGAATCACCAAACTGTACGAGATAGTCGCCAGCTGTTCGAGCTGTATCAATAAAGCCACGGAAAGTAACTTCAGTAATACGCTCTTCTTCTGGGCTGATACTAATATCCGCCACATCTTCAACAACTGCTTTGTGGACAATGATGTCCTCCGCACCACTCGTCCCGACTGGTCGAATGACGAGTCGTCCGGATAGTCCGAGCATTGAAGTTCCAGGTAGTGAGCCGAGGTTTTTTCGGCTTCCTGAAACATCAGTTGAGAGAGGTAGTGCTGTCCCGATATTTGCTTGAGTGTACTCTACAAGTGGCACGGTTACGGTGACGTGCTCTCCGAGCGCCCGTTTATCCAACATGGATGTTCCAAATTGGTCAGTAGTGACATCAGTATAATCAGTATCTACACTGATTGTTACGCCTCCCTTGGTATTCCCAAGATCAACAGTTTTAAATGTCACACTAGCGGGAGCAATTTTGATATCTGCTGGTGTTGCCATCACTTATATTTAGAGTTTCAACATTGTGAGCAAACAATGTATCCCAGAACTCTTAAAGTGTTGTAGTAACCCACAGGTTACATATCTATTATACAGTATTATCGGTGTGCTATAAAACGGTAGTTACAGGAGAACAGATTTCTGTCTTTATCATCTTTCCCAAGATATGTAGGCTCTTGCATGCCATTTGTAAAGTACACGTGCTTCCCTCCCGAGGAAAATGTGGTATTTCTCACGTCTATCATAAGAACATGTATGGAATGGATCTTGGCGGAACCAGTCGCATAGCTATTATCTCGAACCATTATCTGGACTGTTGGAACCTGAACATCATCCCCAATATCTGGGTCTGGCTCAAACCCACCGGTAGACATTACGGATACTGCATCATCTACAGAGCCATCTTTTTCGTCTGGCATCTCAGTAATAAAAATATCAGTGCCCTGTGTTCCGATGGCGCTGTCTTCTAGGAATTGTGCGACTTCAATAGATAGGTCTGACATTACTTTAGTTTACGTTTAATGAATATGCCAACGTCTTTGGGCATCTTTCTTGTATTTTGTTTTAGTGGGTCTTCAAGGTATTTAGCCTTCCTTCCGTTCTTGTGATTCCATCGCAGCTCTTCATGTTGTCGTGCAGCATATTTAACATCATAACCAGCTCGGATACCACCCTTTATATCTTCGGTTTTTGTAGACCTTTGAAGGTCTCCTCGATCTAATGGGACCTGTGTTTTTGAGTCACGCAGCACCCTGTTGGCAAAGGCTTCGAGACCCTTCTTGGTTGCACCAGGAATAACAACTCCCTTTAGAAGTAGCATGTTGACCTTTACTTCTTTGGTGCCTTTTATCATCGTATTGTTTTCTTTAGATATAGCTTTTTGTGATGAACCGAGGTTCTGTTTCTCGCCTCATAGATATCAAGAACGTTGTACCGAGTGTTGTCGCTTGTGTCCTCAACAACATCCTCAATATTAATGCTTGCAGACTGCGGAATATACGCAGTTGCATCAGCCATTATGGTTTCGACATCCTCATTGAATTCTCTCTTAAACTCTTCACCCTCCTGAAGCCTCCCCTTAATCGTTGCCGTTAAGCTAAAAGAAGGCTTGCCATACTTGTCTCGTGTGGTTTTAGAGTAGATGCTAAATGTTTGGTTAAAGTAGTCTTGGATTGACATTAGGTGATATTACCTGTGAGTTGAATATAGGACATGAGGTAGTCTCGTGCTGTTTCTGGAAGGTCAACGAAACTATATGATGATCCACTACTATAAGAAACTGCATAATCACCAATCTTCTCACTCTTAACGCCTGCTGTGTTTGATCGAACATTGTTCCCATCAAGAATCCACATTGCTACCTCTACTGTTGCCCATCGGATGTCATCAGGAACCTTACCGATAAGTAGCCATTCATCCGAGGCAGATACGCCTGTCATTGTTGCAAAGGTCACTGTTCCGTTAGCAAAAGAGGATGCGCTAATCTCTGATAGTACCCAGTAAGCCGTTGATGTTTCTGTTGAGTTCCGTACTGCGCCATATTTCCACCAATCTTCAGGGTAATCTTGCTTGCTTTGTAGGTTTGCCGTATCCGTGATTGTTGTTGTCGTCATTCCACCTGACCCTGAGAGTGTGTCTGTGGTCTTTTGTGGAAACTTTAGTTGCTGTGTTGTATAGAGAAAGGAGTTCTTGATTCGCAGCTTATCGATAATCTTTGTCGCTGCCCGTAATCCTAATTCTTTGTTTGCATCAGATGCAGTTGCCCATGCGCCAGATGAAAAAACGTTATTTGTAACGTAAGAATCAGCCTCAGTAAGGCTTATATAGCTGTCTGCATCAGGATGGCAAGGTGTAGTTGTTAGTGCCATGAAGTACGTTTAAAATATTCGCTAGTTGGTCTGCAAACTTCGAGTGTGTAAATCGTTGTGCATATTCTTGTCTCCTCACCCGTCCTTTGCGTATGTGTTCTATATTATTATACACCCAATTCATCTTTTCAGCTAAGTCGTCGACGTCACATTCAACATAACTTCCCATATCTCGGCCTCTATACTTGTCATAACGTGCTGGAACATCCCTTGTCTTAACGTCGTGCATGAGTGGGTAGTTAAAGTACTCAGCTATGCCGTGCTGGTTTGGCGCAATAACGTGTCCACCAACAGCCATCATTTCTAATGGGTTGTGCCCAAAGCCTTCTCCCATAGAAGGGAATACTAAACAGTCGGCGCTTGCCAGTAGTTCTGCAAGTAGATCTTTGCGCATCTTTTTCTGGATAATCTCGACATTGTGATAACCATGTATTGGAACAAGCCGCTCCTGTACTGTCTTGAGTATGAGCTTCACGTTATCCTTCTCGCTGAACGCCATTTCCCAAGCCTTCATGAGCGGAAAGAACCCTTTGCGTATTGTGAACGAGTCATAGTGTATAAACGTCACCTCGTCGCTTGTACGGTCTCTAGGGGTAAAGTATCTGTCGTCGTACCCAAGGGGTATCACGGTTGCATCAATATCAAACTGAGCCTTAATGACGTTCTTGCAATAATGGCTTGGTGTTATAACAACATCCGCCAACTTCATAGCTTGCCCCCACTCCTCTGGCATGCGTGTACTTTCAAACATTAAAATAAGCACCTTTTTAGGAGCTTTGGTTCGATATATTTCTAATGGCTTCCCGTAAATCAAGGCAATCTTCCCGCTATCAGCACAAAGAATGCCACGCTTCTGGAGAAACTCTTGAATCATCGATGTTGATTGACCGTAACCATCGTATTTAGGCCCAGGTCCAATATATTCTATATTCATGAGAGAGATGAGAGGGGCGCCGAAGCACCCCGTTTAAAACTATGAGACTAGTTTCACTACTTTTTCTACATCTAGGAGCTTGAATCCGTATACGAATTCCTGAGTAACAACGTTACCAAGCTTCATTGGTACGTAGTCGTCGTGGAATGCTTGCATTTGGATCACACCTGCCAAAGCTTCTTTGTGATACATGATGTTGTTTGTTGCAGTAGGTGATGCTGCACTTGCAACTGCGTTTGAGAAATACACGTCTACTCCTAGGAATTGTCCAAGGAAGTTTCGTGCATTGTCTTTTCCGCCCTTTCGGATCATTTCGTCTGAACCAAGTCGTTCAGCTTGTACAAAGTTCGCGATGTTTAATAGTTCTCGCTTTCCTTTTGCAGAAACAACAAGAACTCGGTTGTCGGAAGGAACGTCTGTCTCGTCAAGCTTTTGGATTGACTGTAGAAGAAGATCCTGTGTTAGTCCAACACCTGCGCTACCAGCTGAAGTTGTAGTTGTCGCAAGTTCTGTGTAGATAGCGTCTTCGATTGTGTCTACCATCAAGCTTCCTGCTTTCTGTCCGTATACCTCTGTAAGGTTGATATCGTTTTGCTTCTTTTCGATATTGTTTACGATGAAACCAATGTACTTGTGTGCATCGATTGAAAGCTGGATGTTTGCTGGTGTTAGATCAGACAATGTGATGTCTGCTCCAAGTGTTCCTCGGTTACTTACTGTTAGTGTGTCAGCAGCAACGTTTCGTACGTTTACTGTGTCTCCACTTTGTAGGTACTTGTCGAGGTCAGTTAGGAACTGCATTTGCTGAAAAGTGTTGAAGAATACAGGAGTCTTGAAAAGCTCTTTCTGTACTCGACTTTCATACTTCTCTGGGATGATAGCTGTTGTGCTGTTTGCCATTGGTGTAATTTACGTTAGAAATTACAACACTTATTGAGCAAATCTTCCTTCATTATAAGCTCGGTTTGCCTTTTCGACCTCCTCTTCATCATCACTTCTCCACATCTTCTTCAGTTCAGCCATCGTATAGGTATCAGTTTTTGAAGACTGAATACTTTTACCGAGATTTGGCTTTGCAGCCATTTCATTTATGACAGAACGATTTGATTGGAGCCAGTCATGAAATTCGGTCGGTGACAGCTTATCTTTTAAGTTAGCCGCCATTGATCGCATTTGTTCTGGGATTTCATTTAACATTTGCTCATTGGACGATGAGATTACCTGCATTGCCTCTTCCGCTTTCAGTGCTGCTTTTTTTGCAGTTACAAGCTCTTGTTCCTTTTGTTGCATGAGTTCTTCATACTTTCCCTCTTCTTCAAGCTTCTGCTGGTGAGCCTGGCTTTCTTTTGCCTTATAGGCAGCTAGCTCTTCTTCCAGCTTCTTCTTTTTATCATTCGTCTCTTGGAACCTGTGAAAGGGTATGCTTTCTGGTGTACTCTTCTCACTTGTTTGAGAGGTTGTGTCCTCTGGTGTTTTTGCGTCGTGTTCCTCGACGGGTTTTGTGTCAGACATTTTGACAACTTTAGTGTTGATTAGACATTTTAAAGTGTTTTGTCACTATATGCACCTATTATACCAGATAATCAAGATAGCGCTACCGAGGTATGGTGACAGCTTCTTCCATTGAAAGTGGAGTGTATGTATGTTTACAATTTGGGTGGAATATCCCAGTAAGCTTCGCGTCTTCAAGTGTTGGGTATCCAGGGGTTGCTCCCGTAAGTGATAATACTTTCCCTTCCCACATTGCACACTCAACATGGCTTGAGCTGTTCCGTGTAACTTGAACAAGGTCGAATCCATTCTCTAGGGCTCTGTTTGCAACTGCATTGTTAAAAACGTCGGCTCTTGATGTTCGGGCCACCATTTCAGAGTATCGCTCTACATCCCAACGCTTCCCGCCTCGGTCTGTAAAGGCAACAACACCCTTTTCCTTTGCCTCTTCCTTAATAACCTTTTTAATCCTCTGCCGCGTCTCTCCTTTTGTAATATCTTTAAAAAGCTTGTCTTGTACATCAATGCCATTCAGCTGTGCGATGGTTCGCTGTGTCCTGCTGCGCAATGCCTCAAGTGTGCCAAACATAGAGTCATATGTTGCTGTTGCTAGTGCCTGCACTGCATCTCTATGTATACTGTCAAAACCTTTTTGTACTGAAACCTTTAGGTTCTTCCGTAACATTTGGTTTACCGCAAAGTCGGCCCCTTCTTTGTAGGAGATAGGGATGTTTTTCTCTACCCATCTTTTTGTGCCGAACTCGAGATCATTAATGATCCCGCTAATCCTTTGCATCTGAACCCCACGCTCAACAGGGTTCATTCCCTCTAATGCAACGAGAGCATCTTGAAGCACAAGACGCCCTTCTTTGAAGAACTCGGTTAGTTGCTCAACTGCGAGATCACGAGTTTCTGGCTTTAGAAATATCTTCGGTGACTTGACCATTATTCTTCACTAGGAAGTGTAACTCGTGGTGGCGTGTTTTCTATAAGTCGTGGGCGATCCTTCTCGATCTCTGCAAGACGACCAGTCGCTTCTTCTTCATCAACCTTGTCTAGGCGCTTGATCGCATCAATCTTAGAAAGTGTTCCGTTAGCAATCCGTTGGTCAGTAATAGTAAGCTCCTCAACTCTGTTTTCTGGTAGTGAGTTTCCAAAGTCTACGTTCACAGATGGGTCCGATACACCGCTTGCCTTTAGGACTTTCTCATAAAGGTCTTCAACACCTCGTCTGAAGTATGCTTTTTTCCGCTCTATCTTCTTTAGGAGAGATGCGTATTTCAATTGTATAGCAACCCCGCTCTCAATAGCCCCACCATTATCCATACCGAGAAGTGTAAGTGGAATCTCTGCTACACGCGCAAGCTGCTTAATAAGCATATCAACATCCTCAAATGCTTCCTTGAGGTTGGCATTCCATGTAATATATTCAGGCTTCACCATTCCATCTTCCCCTGATGGCACCTCAAACAACTCCATGTCTCCTCGATCGATTTCTCCATTCTGGTTTAAAGTCCCTTGGGGAACAATCATTTTAGGATCTGCATGCTTATCAAGTATCGTATCTATCTGTGAAAGTCGGTTATTGAGTGCGTGTTGTAGTGACTCAATGTTCTTGAGGTCAGAAATACCCCATCGTGAGCCAGCGGTTGAAAAGTTCTTAATGTGCACCACTGGAAGGAAGTCAATATTTGTGTTCTGTTCTTCTTCCATGTCTGGGAATATTCGACCAAGTGGCACATCGGTAAGGTCTCCAGTCTCTTTGTCCTTTGCAAACAGTGAGCGCTCAATCTTCCCGATTGTGTATGTCTCTATAAGAACATAGTCAACGTCATTTTCTTCAAAGTTGTGATGAAGCTCAAACCCTACAACACTATTGGAATGTGCGCCGTCATAGATTGGATAATACTTCTCTGGTGACACAACTGAATACTCTATCGAGTCTTCGTCGTCTGACTGGTGAATAAGAAAGATAACATCACCCATATAGGCACTAGTAAGTGCTGCTTCATAGATTAGTGCATCAGAGTTGATGTCTGAATTGAGTGTATCGATAATATCCTGCTGAGACTCGTCTTCAGCTACAACCATTACACCAGACCCAACGAGATAGTCTGCAGATATGTTAGATATAACAGCACAGAGGTTTTGTACGATATAAATAAGGTTCTCCTTGTTGAGGTTGTGTAGTTTTTCATTAAAGGCAATAGCGTGATCGCCATCGTAAAGCTTTTGATACTTGTTATATCGGTCAATGCGGATAGTGTCTTTTTCTTTATGAATCATTATTTTTGTTTATCACATGTAGAGCAAAGGTAGCGGCTATTGACGAATCTTCCGCGGTGTTCAATACGAGTCTCTGTAGCTTTCCGAAATCGGCATACCCCGCAAAGATAGTAGTGAGGCTTCAATGAAAAGAATTTCCGAAGGAAGCCGATAATATATATAAGTCTATTATACCGCATATTTGTAACACATTAAAAACCTTGTGGCTTTGATGCCCAAGTTTGAATCTGTCGAGGAGCTGCAAAGGTAAGAAATAGAGCATCAAGTTCATCAGGGCTATGTCCTATCCGTGCGCGCAACCTATCTTTCGGTTCAATCTGGATACGCTTGTCGCTCTGGACCTTGTAAAATATCTCGGTGAGTTTTGAGAACTGGCTGCTGCCAAGGACTCCACCCTCCTTTATCCATTGCATACATTTGTGGGTTATCTCTGCCTTAATATTAGCATATCTTTTAGTGCTTGCCTTCTTCCCAACAACCACCTGGTTAATGTTGTGGCCCTGCTCTTTCAGCCTGTCGCTCACACCACGGCCTATACCAGTATCATCAATGTAGATTTCGTTTGCATATACACCGTGTTCATTTGAAAGCTCAAACACTCTTCCGACAATACTCATAATGTCTGGGGTCTTGTAAGCATCAATAACTTCGGAGTATGTATCAGAACGAAGAACAAACACAGTCTTATCTCCTCCTCCACCAACATCTACCCCTAGCCTCTTCTTGCCCTGGTGAGTTCCATTCTTAATCTCCACAATAGAGCTTGGGAACATGGACCGATACCCGTCCGCATTAATTGTCGACTCATCTGGAAACTTGCACTCGTAGTACACATCAAACATTGCCTCCTTGCGCATCTCATCAATGAAGCTCTCGGTAAACCTTCCTTCGCCTAGTGCGGTCTTGTAGTCAGCAAAGATCTTTTCATAGTTCTCATCGTGTGTGAATGTCCTGTAGAAGTGGTTACGGTAGAACGGGTTTCCAATCTCAAAGAGGAAGTTATCCTTATGCCCTCCAAGCATACGTTTCACTGACGCATACAGCACGTCATCAACAAGACTACTCTCATCAAGGATAATATTTGGCGCTCCATGACCCATTGCAGCCTCGTTCTTCTTCTTCGAGTTTCTGGCGTCCAGAGTTAATATCTCAATGCTTGATCCGTTAAGGAGTGTGATTCGTTTCTTGCTCTGCTCCTTCTTGAGCCTCTCCTTATTGTCTGTATCAAGCTTTGCGGCATAAACACTGAAGTCGAATATATGATTGATGACATAGTTCATAATCACCCTTGCTTTCTTTTCACTTGGAGCAACAATAATCCATTTCTCTCCAGCAAAAATCATAGCCCGCGTAATAACAGCGAGGGCTACTGTGAAAGACTTTCCATACTGTGTTGGAAGAATACATATAACTCTGTGGCTCTTTCTCGAGACAATGCTTTTAAATATCTCAAGCTGAACTGGCGACAAGTCTACCTTCTTGTTGTTGATGTCAAAGACTTCTGCAAGAGTGTGGTAATCAACCATCCTTCTTTTCTTGTTTGATAGCCTCTTCTAGTGCTTTCAGCTTATCTTCACCCTCTCTCATGTCCATCTCTATGCCTACCTTCTTTCCAAACTCCTCCCTTCTTCGCTTCTCAAGGTACCACTTCGCATTTTCAACCTTGTCCAACTCCCGAAAAACGGTATTAAATGCCTTTAAAACAGGCTTTTCCCGCAATCTGTCAAGTTCCTCTTTTAAACCCTTGTCCTTCTTGCACCATGTATAAAATGCTTCTCTGCTTATTTCTGCATATGCACAGGCTGTAGTAACGTCTGCACCTATAGAGAATGCATGCTTTAATTTATTGACATTGGCTTCGTTTTTTTTTGCCATTAGTTTAGCTTAATAGCGGTATCTCCTGTGTAGTCTTCCCATCGTTTTATGGTGACATCAACGTATTTAGGATCTAGTTCCATTCCATAACAAATACGGTTTGTTTTTTCTGCCGCTATCAGTGTTGTACCTGTACCGATAAACAAATCTAATACCAAACTACATTCCTTGTATGCTTCCACTATAAACTTCATTGGTAACCCTACTGGGAATGTTGCATTGTGTATTTCTGCATTTTTATTTTCACCGCTGGCTGATTTCGTTTCTATTAAGTTACTAAATGTTCCCCGAAATCTCTGATTACCCCAACTTCTTGATTGGTTAGCTGCTCCAAACAATAATATAACCTCTGTTTGACTATTTGCTACATTTTCTGCCATTGCTGGCTGGACTGTTTGCTTTTTCCAAAAAAATATATCTTTAAACAAGTTCGCAAAATCTGCCAACCATAACAATATATCTCTCTTATTATTTGCTAATATCTGCAAGTTCACAAATACATCTTTTGCATAAATCAATGATATGTTAGTAGTATCTGTGATTAATTCTTTATATTCTGCTAAATCGTCATCACTGTTTTCATACTTACTATCACCTTTACCACCTACATTGTGTCCCACATTATATGGTGGAGAAGTAAAACTTAGATCAGCTTTTTGTCCGTTCATTAATCTTTCAACATCTTCTAATTTCGTGCTATCACCACACATTATCCTGTGTTCACCTAATTGGTATATATCTCCCAGTTTACTTTGAGGCTCTTCTGGCACATCTGGGACCATATCATCTCTCTCATCTGGCTCTATAATCAAATCTTGGTCAAACCCTGTGAGCTCTATATCAAACCCCTTTAAGTCTAAATCTTTCAGCTCTTCTACTACTAGCTCCATATCCCATTCACTCTCATTTAGCTTATTGTCTGCGAGCCTGTACGCATTCGCCTGTTCTTCTGTGAGGTCAACTTGTAGTACTGGCACTTCCTCAAGCCCTAAGAGTTTTGCAGCTTCAAACCTTCCGTGGCCAACAATGATGACGTTATTCTTATCAACAACAATAGGCTGGTTGAAGCCGAACTCTTTTATACTATCAGCAACCTGTTGCACCTGCTTCTTCGGGTGCTTTTTAGCATTCTTTTTATAGGGAGTTATCCCATTAACAGATACGTTGTTCATAGTGTTATACTCGATCGTTTCGATAAATGTAATATATAATTGCTAGTGGGAAGGCACAAAATAACAAAAGTACAAACAGTAGTGTTGATCCTGTGAATTCTCTTTCAACTTTGCTCATGTGTTTTATTTATTGGTTATCTAACATTTCATTAATCTCCCAGTCGCGAGTCCAGCTGTAAACTCGTCCCTATGTCTAACTTAATTCCTTTTTCCATAGTCCCCCCTTAATAAATCTTTCTTTATTGTTTTTTATAAGTTCCTGCATATCCTTAGGGAGTGCGTCCCATGCGTAGAGTGATGATGGGACTCTTCCTGTTTCTATCCTGTATTTGAATGTCCCTTCCCACGGCTTTTGAATATAGAAGCTTTGCCAGTTCTGATCGATGACCTTCTTAAAGTCCTGCCATTCTGCATACCACTGATCACAGGGGAGGACTTTATCTGATACTGAGTAGTCTTTCGGCTTCTTCTTGAACACAGTAGTGTCTCCTTCTTCCCAAAGTATCCACTTATGATAAGTGCGCCCAAACAGTTTTTCCCATAGCGCTGTTGGAGTGGAGAAAAAACCTCGCTTTGCAATTCGTGTAAGTTCGTCACAGGCTTGAGCGGGGTCAAGGGTGTGTTCCAAAACCTGATTACAGATAGCGAAATCAAACTCCTTGTCCTCAAACGGCATCTTCTCGATGTCCGCCTCCACAAAAACCTTCCCTTCAGGAAGAATAAAATCTTTTCCCCGTTCTTTGTTTTCATTGGGGTATTTGTCTACAAGGACGTCTGCGCGCTCATGTGGTCGTTGACCTGAACCTATATCGACTACACGATCACCAGACTGTATGAAATCATATACTTCCATATTTTTTATTTAATATTTATTGTCAAAAAAGTGTGAACAAGAACTACTATCACAAAAGCAATCATTTAAAACCTCTTCAGTCTTGTCTGTATGTTTTTTTTCATCTCCAGAATGTCCCTCTTGTGAAAAATACAATGAAATTTGATCCTTTGTTCCATTCTCAAGAATAATTTCATCAAGATACTTGATTCTACTCGCAATCTTCAAGCAAATGTTTGCATATTTTCTTAGCTCGTTTTCATACTTTTCCTTTACCTTTTCTTCCGCATTACCACACCCCTCTGATCTATCAACAATGTTCAGATATTTTTTTGCAATAATCTCTATTATTAAGCTTTCAGTAGCGCTATATATCATGACTTGTGATTAAAGGGTAGTTCTTTGTTCTCAATAAAGTATTTGTATGCCTCAGTATCCTTAACTGTTTCTGGGTGGTCCTTAATGTCCCAATCTTGTGTCATTGTTCCCCATCGCTCATAATCCTGTTCTGCGAGCTGTGGTGCATGCTTTCTAGTACTTCCATAGTCTCTCACAAGGTAGTATTGGCTTTTCCGCAACGTATAATCCTTTGGCTTTAGTTTGGCATAGTGATAGACCGAAATATCATCAAAATGTTCCTTGTTATGCCATACCATTGTTCCATCTTCCTTAAATGCACTTTGGCCAGTGTTTTTGTCTGGATATGTCATGTTCTCGTACCTCTTAAAGAACCGTTCCATAATACATGGCTTCTCTTCCTTCATAATCTGGTCAAAGTTCCAGAAGTTCTTATGGGGATACGATATACATTCAAGTGTACATTTCTCAGCACGTTCTTTCATCGTTTTGAGATCCTCTTTCTTGTAGACCTCGTCTCCATCAAGGACAAGAATCCAATCACCAGTACTTGCATCGATAGTAGCTTGCCTCATGGCGTTCTTATGCTTCCATGGCGATGCTTTCCGAATAATCTGAATCTTATTGTCAGGATCATCGAAATTATCAAGAATCTTCGTGGTCTTGTCGTTTGAAAGGAACCCTTTAGTGAACCCTAAGTCCACATACTCCATAACAGAACCCTCCAATACAATAATCTCATCGGCCCAGTCATAGACTGACTGTATTGATGGTGTAACCCACAATTCCTCATTGAGGACGATCATATTTACTGATATTTTCATATGTATTATAACATTTTATAAAGTTTGGCAACATTCGACCACGATGTTTCTTTGCAATACTTCTCTGCATTAATAATAAGATCTTCTGTATTCTCTGGTAAAGGATTGTGCTCTTTGTAGAGGTGGTAGCAGTCTTTTGGTATGTCTGCATGACGAGTTGCCCCCGAAAGAATGACGGGCCTACCACTAGCAAGAAGGAAGCGTACAGACCCCGAGTGCTCAATCATTCCATCGTCTCCTGCGAGCGACATCACGTATTTACATTTGGACATCTGGTCGAGGATCTCTTCTTCTGTATAAAACTTACCCTCCCTGGATGATTTCAGTATCTTCACTCCCAAATTGTTCTCTTGTGCCACTACCTCAACCTGATTGAAGTTTTTGTTCTGTGTCTGTATCCCAAAGGCACCAATAACGTCCTCAAACTCTTCGCTCTTTACTGTGTCGACGCAGCCATGAGGAACAACGGTAATGTCGGCATCTGGATAATCTCTAAGGATCTCTTCCTTCATTCGCTGACTATGAACAGCCATCGGAAACTTCGCGATGATCTTGTTTTGCTTCTGGACAGGATTCCATGCGTGCGGAATGATTACAACCTTTGTTCCCGTATCCTCGGCATGACAAAGAAGCGTACTTAATACACAACTACTACATATTCCATAATGATGCTGAAAAAATACTGTCTTTGCAGGACACTGGAGAATAGATGAGGTCTTGCTGTACATCCGACACTTCAGCTCTTTTGCCAAATACTCACTATACTTCCAAATACCACACTTCTTTGCACGACTTGGACAGAATATTGCGTACTTTTGAGACTTCTTCATGATTTGATTCACCACCTTCGCAATACCAGCTCCGTAGTTCTTATATGTAAACTTCCTGTGGATAACCTGTGCACTTTTCATTCCTTTAACGAATGCAGCCTCTGGATTATCAACGACTTTTTGCATCTCCTTGGCTAAGGAGTCAGTATCTACAAGACAGTGGAAATGTCCTAGATCTTGGTCTGGAAAGTGTGAATAACTTTCTACTTTTGGACCAGGCTCAGTGTGTTTTGCAATAAACATGTGCTTATTCACATACTCCGCCATACCTGTTGCATTAACGGTAATAACGGGCATCCCTGTGGCCATCGCCTCTACTGGCGGTAAACCAAACCCCTCTCCCCATGAAGGAAATAAGAAGCAATGATAGTTGTGATAAAGATCTACGACATCCTCACGCTCCATCTTCTTTTCAATAACGTGGAGGTTCTTCCAATTCGGGAGATCTGGGATGTGATGATACACCGTCTTAAACGTGAGCGAGACGTCTTCTCGATCGACAAATCCTGCTTTTTCAAATGCTTCCAAAATTTGCCTCCAGCCCTTCCGATTGTCTCCAAACGCATTCAGATGCAGAAACTTGAGTTCATTGCCCTTAAAACGCAATTTTGGGCGAAAGAGCTTATGATCTACGCCGTGGTGTAACACCTTTGCATCTATCCCGTGGCTTTTGAATACTTTTTGCACTGCCTTTGAAGGAACACACACCATATCTGCTTCCTTGAGAATAGCTGGCCACCAGTCTGGCATTCGTTCTGTCTCTATCATTGTGTACATAATCACTGGGCGTCGGTCCTCCAGTGTCTCATGCATCTGTGGTTGCCTGTAGTAAAAAAGTATGTCTGCCTCCTTAATTTCGTCAGTGTCTTTTATCCCTGCATATTTGAGGGACCGCATAATATCGTAGTAACAGGTTGAGTACCCGTCATAGTTGTTCGGAGGATAACTGAGTACCTTCATGGTGATATCCGCAAAATCTTGTCGCTTATGTTCTGGGGGTGGTGGCGCTAAGTGCCAACCATGATCAAGAAAATGGTCAACCCGATCTTCGGGCCAAATACTTCGTGCTGTTTTCTCTGGATTCCACATCCAAACTCCTTTCATAGTTTTATTTTATTAAAATTTTCCGCACAGCCTTTGCTGTTGCAAGGTTTACAATAGTTCTTGCCTCACTTAAATGGAAATTTCCCAGAATCTTCGACTCTAACTTAAACATTTTGTGCGCCATTTCT
>Ga0080013_1002550_pt1 | contig 21205 bp, 34 predicted proteins | sample ETNvirenome_6_85_FD_69236 | JGI IMG/M metagenome (GOLD analysis project Ga0080013, IMG submission 69236) | Marine viral communities from the Pacific Ocean - ETNP_6_85 (SPADES assembly) (version 2) | ecosystem: Environmental > Aquatic > Marine > Oceanic | place: Pacific Ocean | collected 2013-06-19 | reverse complement strand
TCTTGTGCCGAGGTGAGATTGATCGCCACTTTCGACACGTTTAACTCCGGTGTTGGTGTTGTTAATACTTCTATCATTCTGATTCCTCCGCTGCCGGTGCTGCCGCTGCGATTTCCGCTGCGTATGCTGCCACAACTTCATCAGTCCAGACCGCATTTGCAACCGCTTGAACCTTCGCATCCTCGCCACTTACGTCATCGCCGGGGGCGAGAACTTTGCGGTGGAAGCTGCGGTTCAATTCAACTCCGTCATCGAGTACAACTGTGTCGGTTCTCAAACCGATTGTGCCTAGTTCGCCAACTTCGATTTGGCCCGTTACTGTTTGTTTTTCTAATGCCATAATTAAACTGTATAAGTTCCGTTTAAGAAAAGATATTTACCAGTTCCAGCACTTATATTGTAAGTTCCCCACGCAGCGTCATTTATAACATTATAAAAACGAACTTCTGTGGTGTTTTTAACAATCATTGATTCAGAGCTTGAAAATGGTAATTCGAAGAAAATTGCATTTATTGGGTCATAATTTGAGACGTTATTATTAGCTGCTGTGAACGGCAGCCCCGTCACTTTCATTTCACCAGAAGCACCGGATGTGTCTGCGTTTTCAAACCTAATTTGAATTTTAACAATATTGCCAATCCTTGTGTAATTGCCTGTCGTGGTTGGCACACTTGTTGGAGGAGTTGCTGCGGTTAGTGAAGCGGTAAATGTGCCTTCCTCATACGAATCGAGCGTATACCCCGTGCCGGTTCCGCTGCCAGTTGTCGCCGACTGAAACGCAATCCCGTTCACATAGAGCTTACGCCAAGCCAATGATGATGTTCCGAGATCAAGCAGACCGTTAATCGTGGGGCTAATGTTTCCCGTGGAATTTAGCCCCAACGAGAAGGTCGCGAGGCCGGTGCTTGAGAGTGTGCCGGTGACTGCTAGTCCGGTTGTGGAGATGGTGAGCGGACTTGTCGTGCCATTATGGGAGAAATATAACGCACCCCCAACATTGTAAATTTCCCACGGCGCAGCATTGGTGTCGTCCAACACAACCCCCGCGTGGTCTGAATGGCCAACATATAAAAACCGCGCCACTCCCGCCGCTGAAACTGGCGCACCGCCCACGCCCACATTCCCACTTACCGCCAACTCCCCATCAGCCGGTGTCGCCGCACTCGTTCCAATGCGAGCCGCCGTGGCATTCACTTGGACAAGAGGCGTGACTTGCGAAATTCCAGTTGGGTTCGTCCCGTCATTGGAAGCTTCGCCGTCCGCTGCACCAGCGCGGTCTTGCACCATAAACGAAATTTCTGGATTGCTAAACGCTAGGTCGTAGTCAGCCACGCAGCCGATTTCGCGGACGGTTACATTCTTGATGTCTAAATTTGACGTAACGCTGTTTTGCCCGAAAAAGCGTGTTGAGTTCGTAGAAGAAATAAATTCTTCGGTATATGTTCCGTCAGCGGCGTACAGAGTTTTGTCAGCACCGTAATCATCATCGACCGTGACGCCGCCACTTACCCAGTTATCAATTTCAAATGTTATTCGGTATTTTTTGCCAACCGTTTGGTTGCTTGCTGTTGCGTAAAGCGCATAATCGTCAGTCGTTGCACAATGAGCGACATTGCCGCCGGGGATTGTCCAGCCGGACTGCTTCGTCCAATTTGTGTCTGCGGCGAAAGTTCCGTTTACAACTAAATCCGTCTGCGCCCCATACTGGTCGGCAAACGGCACGGTAGCGTTCTCGTAGCTCGCCGTAACCTCCGCTGCGGTCAGCGTCTTGTTCCAGAATCGGGCGCGGTAGATTGTGCCGTCGAACCAAGTTGTCGAATCAAAATTCGACCCAATCGCCGCATCTGTGCAAGCGTCAACATCTGGGGTTCTGCCTAATGTTACCGTGCTGACTTGGTTGCCGTTGTCGTAAAGAATCGCGGCAGTTCCATCTATTGTGATAACGAGGTGGTGAACTTTTAAGTCATCTAACAAGAGAACAGAAAAATCGCGATAGTCGGTATCATAAAATGACAGCTTGTCCGTTGAGCCACGAATACCAAACCAAAGTCTGCCGCCGGTTCCAAAGTCAATGATGCCTTCCTCGCCTCCGTCTGGGTTTCCTTGAATGATTAACTCATAAGAAAACTTCGTGCCGAGATTTGGCGGCGAGTCAATGTCGATGTTGCCAGCCGCACCGTCGAAGTGCAGACCTTGGCCGTCGGACGAATTTATGAGATGTGTTATTACCTCAGAACTCGAACTACCGTTATTATAAAATATTTGTGCGCTCATCCTTGCGAAACTACTACGTTACTTGTGCCACTTGCTGTGATAAATGAAATCGTTCCGGTGTACCCGGATATGTCGATCATCGCCCCGGTTCCATCGTTGTTGTTCGCTCCCCCGGCTAGGATATAGGTGTAGTTTTGGTTTGTGGTTGCGGCTGTTGCTCCGACTCTCATATACACCGCTTGTGTGCCTATATTCTGCACCGTGCAATGATACGGTTTGCAGTTTGTTACATCTTGAGCCGGTGAACTGCTAACCGCTACAGTTGACTGTGTTACCGTCTCAAAGCTTTTAAATCTCTCGTTCTGGACTGACATAATTACGCTCCCCCGCTTCTTGTAAAATTGATTCTACCGGCTACCCCGGTATCTCCTACTATGCTAAAAAATCCAGTGTAGCCTTCAATGTCCAACCTCGCGCCGGTTCCATCGTTTGCGACAGTGCATCCCGCTAAAATATAACTAAATCCGCCGCTTGACGTTGTGGCGGCACTTCCTAATTTAACGTAAACCGGCTCGGTTCCTACGTTCGTCAATTGCGTTAATTGCGGTCTGGCCGAACTGAAAGCAGTTGATGCGTTTATGTCTGTCGGAAGAACTGCCGCGCCCGTTGTATTGTAATAATACGAGTAAGTTGTTTCGTAGCTTCGGAATCGTTCATTTTGTCTTGCCATAATCTTTCGTTAAACTTCCCAAACCTTTTTCATCTGCCCCTTCGTGTAGCGGCTGCTCCACCCCTTCGGATTCATCTCGGCAGCACGTAGTGCTCCCTTGACTTGCTCCTTTGGAGTGAAGGGAGTGACTTGCCCCCCGAAACTGAATGAAGTGGGAACATCGAGCTTGCTCCAGCTCCCTTCTCCGTCCGTAAAATTGTCGAGGCTAGGAGAGGCCAAGAACTCTTTGACCTCTCCCGTCTCGTTATTCTTGTAATCCAGTAAAGGCACTTAAGTCTTTAGCTGAATATAGTAGTCAGTACCGTCCAGCTTAACGTGCATATAGCTGCCGGATGAGTCCGTTCTACTTCCGCTATCTACTGCACCGTACAGCTCGATCTCCTTGCCGGCAATATCCTCAAAAGTAATCTCTTGAGTTACTGCTTTAGTGGTTTGCCTCTCGTTTTTCTTAGAGCTTGCCATAATCTTTACATTCCTCCTTTAGCGTCGATTTTAACCATCTCAGCCATTAGTTCATCGCGGCTTGGGCCTTCCACAACTTCCTCCTCAACGATCTCCTCCTCCGGATAAGCCGGCTGTCCGTTGACAGTTTCCATTGTGATTTCGACTGTGTCGCCGTCCACTCCTTCAACAGTTCCCTCAATAGTGAAGGAGACTGTATCGCCCTCAGACGGTGAGATCATCTCACCCTCCTCGTCAGCCATCGCAAGCGAGGCCATTGGTATTGTTACTTTTGGCATAAGTGTAAACTAGGGAGGGGGGTCAACCCCTCCCTAGAGGGTTAATCTTAGCTGTAGTTTGTGCCGCTATAGACTTGAGCCAAGAACTTCGGCTGCAAGATTGATTGGCCGTAGTAGGTCTTGAAGCCGATAGTGGTGAGCTGTGCCAACGGGTCGGTCTTGTCCGGCCCTTGAGCAATCTGCATCTTAGGCCCGTAAGGGCTCTGAGAGGCCAGATCGACAACGCCATAGGCTTGATCACCAAACACGAATGTTGAGTAAACATCGCCACCAGACGCATAAGTGAACTGGTTGCCGCTGCCGTTAGCAAGACGGTAGGAGTTGGTTGTCTCGATACACCGGATCCCGGCGTATTTGCCAACTTCGCCCTTCATAATCGAGCTCGGATCACCGTAGTGGCGTGAGCTGATCCAATCAGCATCATTCTGAATGTCACGAAGCACCCGAGGATCCGCAACGGCAGTGTAGTAGCCGCCTGTGGTCGGAGCGTTGTTGACTTTCAGAGCCGTTGCAGTGTCCAGCAACTCCAGCCCCGTCATCACTTGCGAAGAGGTTGGAGCTGAGCTGTACCAAGCAGACGCACCCGCATAGCGAGCAATCTTGCCGCTCGTTGTAGAGCCGCCATTATCGCCAAGAGTGTAGCCGATTTTACTGTCCAAATGCAGAGCTGCATCTTGACCGTTTACAACCGTAGCTTGCTCCAGATGATTAAAGAGGGCTTGGGCGGTCAACAGATCCGAGATTCCAATGACTTGTCCGTACTGAGACAATGACACAGCAACCGCTTGAAGTGTCAGTTCCTTGTAATCGCCTGTAGCCCAAGCTGCTCCACCGTGGCCAACTCCCTCGGTAAGACTCTTGATACTCCCCGTCTCCGGTTCCACATAACGGAAGAATGTTACGCTATTCTTCCCCGCCTTTTCTGGTAACGCTTGCCGCTTGGCAAACTGATCCAGAACTAGATTCTGCGTAATCTGCTTTAGCAGTTCTTTGCTAAAGTACGCTTGTAGTGAACTGCTAATGCCAGTTGAACTGGTATCCGTAATTCCCGCCATAATAGTATATTCTAATTAATAGTTTGTTAAGTGAGCACAAAGCCCCGTGCATCAGCGTCCTTCACCATCTTCAGCAGTTCATTACGCTGCCGGCTCGGTGTTAGTCTGTCGAAGGATTCTGATCTCCCCGATTGATCCACGGTGCTCCCGTTCAGTTGCGTTTTCTCATTCAACTCCTTCAGCTCCTTCTGAAGCTTGGAGTTTTCCGTTTCCAAGTCATCCACTCGGTTCGCCTTAATAAACGCCTTTGCAGCTTCCACTGCATCGTTGATGCCTTCCGGGTAAGTGGCCAAAATCTTCTTTCTATCCAACAGCTCAGAAACGTATTTGTATAATTCAGAGTCTTGATCCTTCAGTTCCGGATTGTCCTTCACGTTCTGGCTCAAGTTTAACTCCCACTGCTCCATCACTGTCCTTTGCGCTGCAAGGACTTTCTGCTGCTCGATAGTTTCCCGTGCTGTCTGAGCCTTTTCGGTGGCTAACTTGGCCAGATCGTCACGCCCCTCCTCTTGGTATTCTTGAGCGATGAGCTCGTAATCTTCCGGAGTGAACTGTGCCGCATCTTTCCGTTGCTGGATCTCGCTGAACGCATCGTTTTTCTGGGCTTCAAACTCGGCCTTTTGCTTATCCAGCTCAGCCTTTTCTGCTTTCACCCTATCCTTCTCTGCGTTGATCTCCTTCCAGCTCTTGTTAGCCCTATCTTGGCTTTTCTTTGCGCGGGAGTATTTTGACTTTGACTGTTCCTCGGAAGGCTCTTCAGCGTCCTTTACGGGCTCCTCAGCGGCCTCCTCGGGTTTGTCCTCAACTGCTTCAGTCTGTTCGACGGGCTCCTCTGCCGTGTTATCAGAGGGGGTGCTCACGGTTTCAGTCGCGGGGGCTTCGCCGTCAAAGGCGGCGATCTGCCCTAATAGCTCTTCGCGGCTAACGTCAACCTCACCAAACTTTACTGTTTCGGCTTCAGACATAAATTCAAATTCGATTAGGGCTCGTCATCCAAGCCAAGTCATCCGTTGCTCCGTTCACCTCCGGAACTCTTTCCGGTTGGCGAACCATTAGCCCGTCAATGCTGGCCAGTGCTCCCTTAAATCCAGCAGCCCAACCCGCTTCATAAGCCAGTTCCCGGCTGCCGGACGAGATTAGTTTCTCCATCTGGTGCAAATGCAAACTCAGAAGAGAACTATTTAATTTGCGGCCCGTCTCCGAGTTGAAGAATAGCCGTAACGCCTCAGTGTCTCCATCAACCCAATCCGCTGGGCTGGGGTATCCGTTGCTCCGGTTGAACGCTCTGAGCGTTCGCCATATCTGCATTAGTTTCCGCATCGGTTTGCTGTTCGTTTGCCGCTTGAGCTGCTTGCTCAAAAAAGTCGTTCAAATCCTTCTCGATCTGCCGCGCTGCCTTGGGATCCCTCTCCTTCAACTGCGTAACGTGCTCGGCCAAGTGCTGCTGTAACATCTGCCCCTCCAACGGTTGCGGTGCTGCCCCTTCATCGGCTCGCATCTGGATGTACTTCATCACTGTCTCGATATGCACCAGATCATCGTCCGACTTCTTCACCACAGCCGGGAAACCGAGCCGCAAGATAGTAATCTCATCGGCTTGATCCTCCGCTTGTGTTGAGGCCGATATGTTGGGGTCTTGAAAGAGTCGCTTAACCAGAGTGGCATCGTCAGCCTCCAGCACGCTCTTGCGTAGCTGTGCTTGATTGATAAATGCGTCTCCGTTGAACATCTCCAGCCGCATCATTGCCTTCTGGAAAAGGTACTGCTTGTTGACTCCATCAGCAGAGCCGGTTGGCATAATTGCGTAGCTCTGACTGAGAGCCTCTTGGGGAACTTGCTGGGCTGTGTCCAGATACCAGTAGTTTAGATCTGTCTTATCGTACTGCTGGAGAAGGCTCCAGCTCATCCGGTACAGCTTGCCCAGACCAATCCGGAAGATTCTCATACGCAGATCTGTGCTCTGCTCGTAAAGGCTGCTGACGGCTTGCACCTCTGTTGCCGTTCTGCGCTCCGGAAATGCGAGAGTCTGGCTCAACCCAAAGTCCGGCGTGCTGATCCGTTGCTGGGCCACCTCCCGCATCAAATTCATCTGGGTATCGAAGCTGATTGGGGGGGCTTGCTGGGGAACCGGCTGAATGTCATAGGGCAATATCTGGCCCGGAGTAATCCTCAAGTTGCCGGCATTGGGGATCTCTCTGGCTGTCCTATACAAAGGCCGATTGTAGAGAGTCATACAATCGTTCTTTTCATTAAGCAGCTTGCACAGCTCAGACTCAAAAATAGCCACTTGCTCCACCACTCCCCGGCTGGAGTAATAGCCGGGATCCTTCACCTCATACGGAAAAGCTACAAAGGGGGGTTTGCCGTGATTGTAGGGGATTTTCATTGCCGGCCTCAGTTCCAGATCCGGCTGGCTCGGGCTGAATGTGCAGATCCTCCACTCGCCGCTTTCCTCGCAGCGATAATAAACCTCCCAAACGATGATCTTGCCCTTGCTGTCGAAGGTTAAACCTTCCCGCTCATACTTGATCTCCTTGGTTTCCAGATCGCCGGTATCCTCGTCCAGTGTGCCAACTATCTGCTCCAGCACTTCCGGATCTTGGTTTAGCGTCTTGTTCCGCCGGTAAGCCTCCACTGAGTAGGTACTGATCTGGCAGATCCGATCCGCCGATTCCAGATCTCTGGTGTAAGGCGGAACAACCAAGTGCTGAGGATCCACAGCGAAATACTCCAACCTAGCTCTGGAGTGGCTCCAGATCACCTTGAGGATTCCCGTGCCGCTAACCAGCGTGCTGTCTATAGCACTGAGCACCTCAGTCTCCAGATTGCTCTTCTGCTTTACGCGATGATCAAACCACTGTGCCGCCGCGCTGGTGAGCTCGGCCACTTGGGGGTTGCTCGGGATGAAGCTGGCAATCAGATCTGTGGCAAAGAGCTGCTGAAAGTAATGAGGTTTGAGTTTCTCAATGATTGAGTCGCTCAGAGGATAATGTGCGTCTGAGGCTGTTGGCCACGGCTTGCTCTTTCTACGGAGCCCGTGATGGCGCATTTCGTAAAACATCCTCTGGCGCGTATCCCAGAGGCTCCGATCCGCCAGATCTTGAAGTACAGCGGCACTTAGCTTTTCTCTGTGCATTTTAACTTAGAAAACTCTCCTCGTCATCATCCTCATCGTCCTCCTCCTCTTCAGCAAGAGCGTCCAGCCCCTCCAGAGCAATATAGTTGGCGTGCATATACAGCATTCCAACAATCGCCGGGAGGTTCATATCGAACTCCCCCCGGTATCGCTTTATCAGAGCCTCCAGATCCGAGCCAAAAGCATCGGTCTGCTCTTGTAGGGACATATAGGACACGACTATAGGCCGCAAAAAAACCGCCTCCCCCGGAGGAGAGACGGCTCACAGATATGATGCAACTGTCTTGGGGAACTATTTAAGCACCCGCAACAGCAGCAGTTGAAGAGGCTGCCCGGAAGGCTGGAGCAATGCAACAGTGCTCCGCCACTATCGGCTCCACTTGGGCCTCAAGATCGTCCAGCGTGCCGTTGTTGCTCAGCCGGTAATCAAAGCCCCGGAAGCTGTCCAGCTCGTTCTCGGAGCTGTGAACATCATTGAGGCCGGTATCCCGGTCTACCCGGAGCATTATGCCTCCCACTGCCTTCACAAGATCCGCCTCGTTTGGATACCTCACATCAGTAATCACCAACACTCCGCCGCCGGATCTGTATCGCTTCAGCTTGTTCCGCATCTTGTCCAGCCAATAGCTCTCACCGTTGTATCGGCGGCGGAAGTCTGCCCCCCACCACTGCAATATCGGCCTAAAATGCTCCTTGTTCTCCTCGATGTGATCCAGATCCATCCCGGTAATGCCGGCAACCTCCTCCTTTATCTGATCGCCAAAGGCAGCTCTCTCCGCATAGATCCCCGCTATCTTTCTGATTACCCTAAAAACCGTATCCTTCCCGCTCCTTTTCTTGCCAGAGACTCCAATGATCACTTGCTGCCCCCCTTCTCCAGCTCGTACTCCAGATCAACAATCACGTTCAAAGTGTCCTCAACAAACTGCCGCCCTTCTGGGCTGCTCTGTACCGCATCCTTAAAGCCCTTCCGATTTTCCTCCACCAGTGTCTTGGTGTTGTCCAGCTTCATCGGGGTCTTGCATCCAAGCATCAAGACGCTTGCGCTTAGAAGTACGGCGATCCACAGCCTCCTTCTCCAGTTTTGTTTTTTCGACATTTTTCGCATAACCAAAAGCTGCTTTCAGTATCTCCAATACCGTTCTAATTATTCCAATCATTCCAAGCTGATCCCCATCTGGTTTCGGATATTATTCTCTCCCGAAAGCTCTGCCAAGCCTTCGCCAAATATATCCGCTAATGTTGCCGATCTGGGAGTGTCATCCCTTAAATGTCTTGAGCTATAACTTGCCGCCATAACAAACGCATCAGCTCTGTCCGGGCTGCTGAAACCTCTCGCCCTACACTCCGCCTTGCTCTCCAAATTCAACTTGCCGGTCTTTGTCGTTGTCACTCTTCTGTTGGTCAACTGTGCGTGCAAAATCTCATCATCCGGCACAATCAGATCCGCCTTCTCAATCTGTCTCGCAGCAGTAAACCACATCTCTGCTGAACGGTTGGCAAACCGATCCGGTTCGTGTGCTCTGCTTCCCAGATTGATCTTGTGAGTTGGCCAACCCATTTCCTCCAACTGCTGAGCCATCGGCAAGCCCAAGCCGCCGGCATCACAGAAAATCTGCTGAGGCTTCAAGCCGGCTCTTTCAAACTCCAGTGCAAAACGGCCACAAGCCGCCATAGTGTTCTTATCTCTCCAGCTCAATAGCTTGGTGATCCGGTTGCCTTCCCTTATGCAAAGCACGTTCTCATCACTGCCGGCTGCAAAGTCACAAGCCGCCACCACTTCACCCTTCTCCTTCCGGGGGGGATTCTCCAGACAGTGCATCAAGCTCTCCCAAGGGATCACCACGCTCTCCCCGCTCTCCTCCATAAACTCCGCCCGTATCATCGAGGCGATTAGAGGGTGAGAAGCTCCCCACTTTTCAATTTGGTTTTCTATCCACTCGGCCTCTATGTGGGGGCAATCGTAAGCTGTAACAGTGTGCAAATCCCAATGCTCTTGTTCTTTGGTGAAACACTTATAAAACTGGCCTTTACAGCCACCGGGGGAGCTCATTACCAAAACTCTGTTTGGGATACATCGCTCCAAAGCCATATAGATTTCATCTTTTACTGTCTTTGCTTCATCAATTACCATCAACAAATTATCTGCGTGCCACCCCTCAAACCTACCGGGATCGTCTGTGCTGAATCCAATCACTCGGCTGCCATTAGGTGTACTCAGCTCTGTCTGGTTTATCTGGATCCCTAAGCCGCCAACCTTCCGCGCCAAGCTCCTAATCGTTGGCCACATCTGTTCCTTGACTTGCCGGTAGACTCCGCTGGTTGTCACGCAAACAGAGTGGGGATAAATCAGAGCGTGCCACAGTGCTGCCGGGGCGGCACACATAGCCGTCTTACCGCTGCCGTTGGCTGCCTTTAAAGCTATCCTAGTCTTTGGCTTGCTCAAGCTCCTCAGCACAGCCTTCTGCCACTTGTAAAGCTTCAGCCCAAAGACCTTCTCCGCAAATACATCACAATCCGATTGGGATCTTCTCCGCGCCTTTGGTGCTGATGTAGCAGTTTTTCCGCTGGATGCTGCCGCCTTCACTGTTTCTGTTGCTTTGCTCATAAACTTCTCTCACCACATTCACCTTATCACCATTACCCTCAACAACTCGCTGGGCCACCAGACAGTCATCCAGCAAATATAAAAGCACAGTGGGAACCCCAAGCGCATACGCCAAGGTTTGCCCAGCCAAGAGCTTATCAGCCGGCATCTGCATCTCTCCCCCATACTCCCCCTCCAGCTTCTCCCAGTTGTACCGCCGCCACTTCACCTCTACCCCAGCCGCCAGCGAGCCGGGATCCTTCAACAACATCCCATCGAGCCGGCTGAACTCCTCAGCACTGTCGCTGTAACCATAGAACTCACCAGCAGCCACCTTATGCCGAATGTAAGCCACTACCGCCTCAGTCTCCTTCTGCCTCGATTGCTCTCTGACTGTCATCTCAAAAAGTCTCCCCGGATCCCGCAATCACGGGCCGGGGTCTAGTGGGTAGGTTGCAGCCCAGCATCCAAACAACGTAGTGGCTGCCTTTCTAACAGCCGGTTATTATTGTTAAATGCACCCACTAAATTCATCTCAATACCCTAAGCTTCTCCTTCAGCTTAGCCGCCATCTCCGGGCTGCTGTTCTTCTGGCTCTCTATCGCCGCCCTCAGTAGCCCCTTCTCCGGCCTCGGATGCACCAGCAACTCAGTAGCCTTCTCCAGCCACCAACGCCGCGCATTCACCGCCTCCTCTCGCTCCACTCTCATAGCTCCTCCTTCCGGCCAATTATCATAAAATTCATCCGGTAGCTTCAGATACCAATCCGGTAACACGCGCCCCCCAAATAACTCACATAGCCCCTTTATTAACTCCGCTTCCAATCTCTGCCACCTCCAGTAACCACTCTCCCAAAAAATCCTCTATCGCCTCATCCAAATCCGGATGTGGCTCCGGCGTAATCCGAAAAATCAGATCCTCACCCCCCTTATCACTCACCGCCTCCGCTAAATAACATTGATCAGCAAATTCAAATAAATTGACAAATGTGTGCTTCACCGCTAAATTAATTGTCCTCCCGAGCCGGACTGATCCCCGCCTCACCACAGTTGCAACAAATAAAATTAAAACAGTGCTTCCCCTCACTCTCCCAGCCTCCCGTTACTTCCGACTTAGCCGCATCAACCCAACCGGAACAGCTCAAGCAATAAAGTAGTGAGTTGTTGGGAGCCTCTATGCGAGGGTTAGGTTGGGGGGTGGGGGCTGTTATTACCCCCTCCCCTCTGTGGGGGCTGGTGGGGTCTGTTTCTGAGTCGGATCCAGTAGCCGGATCTGGGCTCTCAGCCGTACTCGGAACCGTACTCTGCTCTTCGATCTGTTCTGTTTGCTCAGTAACATCAACATAAGAGTTTGACTCAGACTCAGATGTTAAATCCAGAACACTACGCTGCTGTTGCAACTCCAACAGTTGCTCCGGTGAGACTGTCGAGCTGAAGCTCATCGTCTGCATCTCAACCTTCTTGCTGGTGCTGTAATCTTTCGAGAATCGGCTCTGAAGAGTTTTCAAAGCCAGATGCCCGTCTCCCCCTATGATCTGCTCGTTGATTGTTATGTGGCAAAGATTGGCATACTGACTTTCAGCGTGTGCGACTGCGTCAGAAAAGTCAGAGAAGGTTTTCTTCCAATCATAAAGCGTTTCCTTAGTTATTCCAGCACCAGCGGCAGCTCTTTCAAGAGGCAATCCAGCAGCTACGAACCTCAGCAGCGACTCAACGGTTGCTGGAGTATAATCACTTGGCCTCCCCATCTTCACCTTCCCTCTGGCTATATCTCGGCTAAGGGTGAGGCAGCTTTTAGGTAGGTGAATTGTTTCGAGGTGCTGAGCTCTCTCGATGCGCTCTGTCTCGGTCATATCAGCCACGGCTATTGCTGTAGTCTTTGCGTTCCGGGGCCGCTTCTTTTTGGGAGCAGTTTTCTTCTTAGCGGTCACTGGATCACCTCTACTTCTGCTTGAGTTTCTATCCAGCAAGTAGCACCGCATTGCAGTGGTTTATTGGGTTGATAGACAACGGTGGATTCGCCTTTGACTTTGGCGGTTCTGCCGTAGCGGTTGCGTTTGTAATCCTTAACGGTGATTACGGGCTCGTTAAGATTATGTTTCTGGTTCAGTTTAATCTTGTGCTGATTAATGTGGATCACAGTTTTCATATTATCTTATTCCTTTTCTCCTCCTCCATCGTTCTATGCAGTTCACACTTGGGGCAGATCCGATACTCTCCCCAATGCAATGCAACAGCCTCCTCAAGTGGCCGATCACAGTCTACACAGTGTATCTGCTTGGTAACGCTGGAGCCCATTAGGCGATTGCTGAGCCTTGAGGCAGCCTCTGCTGCATTTTTATTTCCTTCTAGTGTCATCACAGTGCTCACAGTATCCTAACGCCTTACAAGCCCCTTTCTGTGAGCATCTGCCTAAACTCCTCCACCATCTCTCTCCTCTCCTCATCACTGACCGCCTTTCCGATTCTCCTCTTGGGTTGGCTGATGACAGAGGTTGGATCTGGTTGAGGCCGGGGATCCACCAAGCCGGCTGCCTTCTGCTTTAGGATGCTTACCGCCTCCTTGAGCTGCTGAAACTCCGCCTTATGTTGTGGCCGGATAATGTTTTGGCCGCTGACGCAATAGATCCCCGCCTCTTCCAGCTCCTTGAGCCGGTTAGAGAGGAGCTCTATCTGTCTGTCGAATGTCCAGATCTCCTTGGAACTACGTTCAACGACTTTCACGCTTCTAGGTTTCTCCATAATCTCCATATTGTTACTATTGTTACTACTGTTACTACTGTAGCTATCTAAGGGGGGTTAAACCCCCTTAAATAGATAGCTACTTATATATACTGTATATATATAATATATATAGTATTACGAACTGAATGCACTTATCTCCTTTACGGTTAGGCACTTCCGAATCCAACTTTATGTTTTTTTGTAGATGACCAGCAATAGCGATCAAACGCCTTGGCTTGTTCCCGGTAAGCTGGATACAGCTCGGTCAGTGTGCGGAACTGTTTGACGGCATTAGAAATCGTACCGTGATCTCTGTTGAACACTTCGCCAATAGCCTCAAAGGTGCAGCCTTTAGCTCTGAGCAGAGCACAGCAGACAAACCTCGGCCAACACACTGCCGTCTTACGGCTCTTGCCTTGCAGTTCCCCCTCCCGTAGCCCCCAGAAGGCTGTTGCCGCCTCCAGAAGGTCGTTACACTCAAACAATACCGGCGGAGGCTCTGGAGGGTAAGTGCTGGGGCTTACAGCACCTTCCACAGAATCAGTACATCCCTTAGTTGTCCCTTCACTTTCTTCGTGTTCCGGGTCACGCAGTACTTTCTCCCTTGGTGCTCGAAGTCCCTCACCATATTCTCGATTATCCAGCTCTCGCTCGCCACTAGACACGGGTGGCTGAACTGAATTGCGGTTGCGGGGGGCTCTTCGACGATTATCATTGCGTTTAGCTTTCTTCTTAACGGCCACTGTTCGGCCTTTCTGTTGGGTAGTAGTTCTTTGTGTCTTGCCAGATCCGGCACAGCCGGCTGAAGATCCGCCAGCTCGATTGGAGCTCCTTGGCAGTCCAAGCCTTCTCAACCACTTCACTCGGTTCGTTGCTGTTGATTACCAAGCTCACACACTGGGGAACCGGCTTGAAGCACTTGCGATACGCCGCCAACTGGTAGCCCCAAGACTCGTAGAAGTTGACCTTCCCGTTTTTCACGTTCTGGGTTTTGTAGTCGACGATTGTTATCGGCCTATTTTCGCCGTGTAAGACACAGTACAGATCCACCGTGCCGCCATAGCCGTGCTGTGGGTTAACTACTGTTTTCTCGACGGCTGTGACTTGCTTGAGCCGATTCATTGACCAGCGAATAAACGGCTCAACAAAGGGGAATAGCTCCGGGTTTTGTGTGCCGTCAAACGTGTTGTTGTTCACAGCCTCGATTGCCTTGTGGATCCGGGTTCCGAAATCGAGAATCTCAGTCTGTTCATCCTTTAGGCTCTGGTGGATCCGGTTCTGGTAGTCTCGCACCGTCTCACCCTCTCTCGGTGGACGGTCATAGGCTGAAGCAATACACTTGTCCGCCTTCCACTTGGTGAGCTGTGGCTTCTCCAACTGGCCGATTATCGTCGTTACAGACGGCAGAAGGTTCTGCCTACGAGCGTGTCGGAGGGTGGTGTTTCTGCCGTCTGGCTGTTTGTGGGCCGCGAGGCCACTGGTATCGTACCAGTGACCTCCGGTTTCCCGCTTCTTTTTCTGTGGGGGGGTAACTACGATCATAGCTCAAAATGGCACATCATCGTCGCTCTTCACCCCGTTCACAGCCTCGGCCACTGTAGCAGCCAGAGCTTTGTCCTTTATGCGGCTCCGAGCTGCGCCGGAGTCCCACTCACCGCTAGGCTCAACCTTTGCATTACTCGGGTTGATCGTGCTTATGTTGGCCCAAGTGCGGCCATTGGCATCCGGTTCGTGCAATATGTTGAGGGTGGCTTGAGCTCCGAGCAGTAGTGCCATTAGATCTACCTTATTAAGATCCTCCGGCAACTTGATGCCCCAGTTGTCGAGGTGGCCACGCATCTTCGAGGTCTGTCCGGTCTGCCCAGCGTCCGGCTTGTAGAGGCTGGCCGGCAGATCAATCTGTTGCGTGAAGGGTCGCCCGTCCTCCATCTTGTTCTCCAGCTCAAAGACAAGCTTGCATCTTGGCTTTGCTTTGTACTTCGGGTTTTTACTGGAAACCAGATACCGGCCAAACTCGTCCGGCTCTAGTCCCATCGCTTGCCCCACATCGACAACATCGACGCAGACGGCATTTATCATCCCAGCCGGAGCTAGTTCGTACTCTTTTCTCTTTGGTGCTGTTATTATCATTTTATTTCGGTTTCTTTTCCAGCGTCTAGCTGAAATTCGTGTGGCCTCCTTGTGTCGCAGACAGTTTCAGCCAATAGGCTGAAATCTTTTAGTTGCTGTACCTCGACCAAATCGCTTCGCCTCAAAATGTTTAGGAAATCCTCAGCCGGCAAAGTGACCAGCCAGCCGTGATTGTTCTTAGTGTGGGCCACTGCTGGGATCTTTCCCGCCGGCCTATCAATTAGTGCTTGGGTGATAGCGTCCCACAGATTGAGCCTCTCGACGTTTTTGACTTCCCAGTGGATAGCGGGGAGCTCCGGAGTTATTACGTCCGCTGAGCCGGCTGGACACTTACCGCTGAACTGCTGTGAGCGGTAACTCTTGGAGAATCCGAAAAACTTGAGCAGTTTGACAAAAGCCCTCTCCCCTCTCTTCCCCTTCTCTCTGCTTAGCTTCCCCATAATTGCTGTAATGCTTTTACTGGTATTCTAATGAGCCTCGGCGTGATTCTCAGAGCCGGGAGATCGCCTCTCTTTATTGCTCTACGGACTGAGTCTTGATGCAGACTGTACCGTGCAGCCGCCTCCTTGATTGTGATGTGGGTTGCGCTTGTCATCCGTAGATCGCTAGGAGGAATGTCGAGAGGCTGGCTCCCAGAATGTAGAACCACATAACCCAGTGGGCCGCAGTCTTTTTGTGGTAATCAAACTGGCTCATAACTTGGCCCTTTCCACTAACTCAACCAGCACTCCCGTCATCGTTGTTCCTCGGGCTTTTGCCAGCCTTACCAGCTTCTTGCGGGTGAATAGCGGCAGTCTATAATGCACAGATTTTCTCTCCTCCTCGTTGCTCATTTTCTTCTTCGCCTCCTTGGCGTGACCACTGTGTATACCGTGTCTACGAGGAAGGCAAGTATGAAATACAAAAAAGTTGCATCACATATTGCGGGGGGGGGGGCAAAATATGTTTGCGAAAGGGGTTGACAGAAGGGGGGGGTGTAGACACATATCGCACCGTGGCTGCCGGCAAGAAGAAAGAGAAAGGCAACAAGCAAATGGTTCACTTCCGATTCGATGCGGAGCTGAACGATTTGCTTGAGGCGGCCAGTGACTACCTCGGAACCACCAAGACGCAGCTAGTCGAGGACTGTATCAGAGCCAATATCGACGAAGTTGTTAAGGCGGAGGAAAACCGAAAGTCCGCTTTTGCCAAGGCGTTCAAGAAGGTGCGACTGAAGGCAAAGCTCGACTAGTTTCTGCTCTGAGACTCCCGATTTCTCGGAAGCCTCCCGCAAAGCCCCAGCTAGATCCTCCTCGATTTGCGTGTTCACTTGAGAGCGGTGTCTACAGTGAGGACGGCAAGAGGCAAGCAATAATTCATAATTTATTGATGAATAATTTTAATGGGTTGCCCTACCCTAATCAACGACTGCTGAAACGGGTACTTGACTAATGGGGTTGCCCAACCCTAATCAACGACTGTTGAAACGGGTTCTTGACAAGAGGGGGGTGCTAATTGGGCAATTAACCCCCCTTGACAGAATCCCCCACTTCCCCGCTCCCCCAAACCACTTTGTAACTCTATAGAAAACCTAGGTTTTCTAGGAAGTCATAATACCCTTTGGGGGAGTGGGGGAGCTGGGGGTGGCCCCATAACCCCACAAGCCCAGAAGGGGGGTAAGGGTTCTACAGAAAACCTAGGTTTTCTAGAAAGTCTATAGGCCCTTCTGGGCTTATGGGGTTATGGGGGCCACCCTCGATTTGAGGTGAAGGCTTAATTAGGGGATTTAATCCTCTTGACAAAAAAACCCCCTCAAGTTGAGGGGGCTGTTTCTGTTCTAGGAGGTAATCGATTAGCTCCTAGAGGCATTCAGCTTAGCCCAGCCGGCTGGGGTTACTCCGGTAATCAGAAACTCCCTCTGATCCTCATCAAGAGACTTGAGCTGTAGGATGCAGTCCTTCTCCCGCATCTGATGCAGCTCGCTCCCTTTCACCTCCACACTGTACGGCACTCCAGTGACAACGCACGGGCCTCGGAAGGTGTAGACGTGCTCCGGATCGTAAACCTCAGTGTATCGGCAAGCTCTGTCTAGGTATCTGGTCACAGCTTCACCGTCCTTCCCACTCTCGGAAGATTCTGGGGATCTGTCTGGTTATCAATCCACTTCTTCAGTGCCGCCTCAGCAGCCAGCAAAGACTCTGGCGAGACTCGGCTCCACCTCTTCAACGGTGATCTAGTGTCCTTTTCTGTGGCTATGCACAGAATGAACTCCTTAGTGGCTTTTTTGTTTAGGAGCATCACGCCACCGCCTTTCTGATGTTGAACTGGGGGGTTTCCAGCAGTCCCACATAGCTCGCTTTAGCAACCTCGGGAGTGTTGCCAAGCATCTCCGCCGCCAGCCAGACGCTCTTGGTCTGCTGTGCCACTTGACTTCCAAAGTACTTCCGTAACTCGTATGCCTTCTTATTGCCAGTGAAGCCCAGCTTCTTGAGTTGAGCGTTGAGCCGTCTCCACACATCAGTCCGCCTCTCGGTCTTGTGCTTGCGGAGGATGTAATCCCCCTCCGGATTGTGATTGAGGAACAGCTCCCTATCGCCATCCTCTTGATACGGCAGCTCCCTCGGTGATTTGGTCTTGGTGATCATAGCAGCAAACTTGTTGGCCAACAGCCAATGCTTCTTGGCTCTGGCTGCTTCTGAGTTACGCAGTCCGTACTCCGCCATTAACTTGAAGGCAACGAAGAGCTGTGGATCCGAGTCGGCTATGCTGTAGAAGTAATCCCAAGCCCTAGCGTAGCGGCCATCAGAGGCCGGTGAGAAGCCTTTGAGCTGTGCAGCCGGCGGCTTGACCTTGGTGAAGTCAAAGCTCTCTGGCAGCTCGTAGTGTTCCAGCATATCACTGGCAAACACAGAGCGAGCTTGGCGAAGTATCGAGGCAGCCCGATCCTCACGCTGCTGTTGCAGCTCCTCATCGTCATCGTTGCCTTTGCGCTTTTTCAGCCAAGCCTCAGCCAGCTTCTTGGTGAGCTTGCTGGCCGGCTCTGAAAGGCTGATGCCGTTCTCACGGCAGAAGATCCCGAGGCAGCACTTGTAGCCTTTGATCGTGTCGGACTTGACGTTGCTCAGCTTCTCGTAGGTGGCGAGGATCTGGCTGATCGTCATAACCTTCACCGGAGCCTTATTCGTGATCTTGGAGGCCACATCGAAGTTGCCGGCGGCTTCAGCTTCCAGCCAAACCTTGACTCGATCCACAGCTATCAGTTTGTCGGTAGTCTCCGGGCTGTGTTTGCGTGTCTTACCGTTGATCTCACAACGGTACTGCCAACGGCCACTGGGTAGATCCTTCAGCCGCTTTGCGATTACTTTCTTGTTTGGTATTTTCATATCTGTGTTTCCTTTCTGTGTTGTGTTAGCACCCGATTGTTTTGCAGAGCTCGCGCTTGTACCGCATTGTGTGGTCATCAGTACAATCCGGGCGGTGCTGCGACTTTGAGATGCGTTCAAGAGTCTGCTCCTCGTCCCTTAGATAAGACTGCTTGGCTTTGTTCTCCGCCAGAAGCCTCTTCAGCTTCTCCGTTTCCGTCTCCGGGCTGCTGGCAACAACATCCCACTCTCCGTAATTGCCGGCTTCCCCCATAATACCACAACAGCTCTCAGCACTCTTCTCGTCTGCCGGAACAGTGTCGTAAACAGTTGAATCACTTACCAAGAAATTGCCGTCTTGATTACTCACTGTAATCCGCTTTGGCTCTTTCCCGTACTCAGTGATCCCGGTAACCAGATGGCAAGTGCCATCCTTCAACTCAAGTATATGTCCGATTTTTATCATATCTGTGTTTATGTTTTTCAGCTCGGCTTTATTGCTCCGCTGGGAGTATTATTGTGTCTACTGTGTCTACTGTCAACATAAAAGATCAAATGTTTTTAGTGTTGTTTGCTAAGGTTTTTGGCGTTTCTGAAAAATACTTTAAGAAAGTACGGGCTAATTTCGCTAATTTGAAAAGTACGGTTTGGGGTACGGTTTTGCGCTCGTATCGGGGCATACCTCTGCATACAACAGCATAAGCCAGAAAGGGGGAACCCGTTGACTTGCCGGGTTTAAACTTTAATGAATAAGAAGAAAACGGGCGAAAACCCGAATAAAAAGAGTGTACCCCGGGTAGGACTTGAACCTACAACCAATTGATTAAGAGTCAAAGAACAGCACCTATCTGGGCCTTTGTTTACGGGCCTTGAAAATGAAAGTACAGTTCTAAGTACGGGTTGGAGCTTTTAATAGATCCCAACGGTCACGCCACTCGTCCCAGTATTTTCTCGGCGGCTTGGCGGATCGACCAGAGGGGTAGAAAATCAGAGTGTGTTCGCCACTCATCTCCTCGGTTGGAATAATGTAGTAGCTACCAGTCGAGTGGAGGTGAACGACCAGCGTGTCGGCGTTGTGGCGATCTACCCCACTAACGGTAACGTCTTGACCGGCTGTACCTCTCGGCTGCCAACGAGCCTTTACTTGCACTCGGTTAGTGCGGTTGCCCCAGCAACAAATCAGATCGACCGGCGATCTGTCGCTGAACGGGAAAAAGACATTAAACCCGAGCTCGGTCAGCTTTGCCGCCACCAGAAGCTCAGCGGATCTGCCGAGATCAAAACGGAGGCTAGGCTCTCCGCTTTTTGCCTCGCTCGATTCGCTTGAGAGCCCCGTAGACGTAGGCTTTTTTTCGCTCCCCACCCAAGCCTTTCTTCTTAGCCGCTGCCGTCAGCTTTCTGTGTGCTTTTTTAGGCATTACTTTTCGTCGCCGGTAAACTCCACCTCACCGCCCTCTTCATCAACCAACACAATGCTGTCGTAGAATTTGTTGAATGCCGGATCCACTCGGCTGTGAATCAGTGTGTGGACTGCCTCGGGCCGAATGTAGTTCTCTGGAGCCCCCAGCTCCTTCTCAAACGAACGAGCAAGCTGCTCGTAGATCTGGATCATCTCCGCATCTTTCGGATAGGGGAACTGCTTCATCGTGGCAGCCTCCAGCTCATCGAATGCCGTGGCCACCGGCTCCGTAGCAGCGGCCTCAGCCGCCTCGGCTATTCTGGCCTTCTTCTCCTTGAGGCGGCGAGCGGCCTCAAGGATCACAGAAGGCTTCTCCGGCTCTGGCTCCTTCACCTTCACCGGCTCCGGCTCCTTGGGGGCTACAGCCTTCCTAATCCGTTTCCGCTTGGCCTCCTTGTCGATCAGCTCGTTCTGGATCTCCTTCTTCGCACTGGGCAATTCCTCCGGCCCTTTGCTCTGGCGGGAAAGTGCCTCACTGATCTGATCGAGTAGCCTCTGGGCTTCCCCCAGTTCCCTCTCCAGAGCCTTCTGGCGAGGCTCAACCGGCTGGCTGTAGTCTCTGGCTCCTACGAGCTTGCTGAGGAGCTTTTGGAGAAGGTTGGGGCTCTCCGGGGCCACCGTAAAATCAAATGCCTCAGCCGGCCCCTCTGGGCCAACTGGGCCGAGTCTAAACTTAGGCTCTCCGGCTACTCTCGGCTTGGGGTCTGCCGCGCTCTTCCGGCCCTTCCGGGCCATCTCCATCAATCGTTGTCCGCCTTTCTTTCTGGCCATCTAAATTCCTTTCTCTTTCAGTAGATTCAACAGCCGGCGACTGTCCTCTTTCTCTCGATCTGTGAGCTTCACTCTCGGCATTATCGGAGTAGCCGGCAGTGTCGATGCTGGCTGTGCTGGGGCTGCTGCCCTTCCTCTGCCAGCTCCCGGTGGCATAAAGTAGCTGAAACCTTCCTCTGCTAACGCTTTTACCTCTGGGGTAATGTCAACGTAGTTGGCTTCTGGGGTCTTTAGCTCCTCCTTCTGGGTTCTTAATTCTTTCAGCTCGTTCTTTCTCGAAAGGATTTCTCTATTTAAATAGCGAATGTCGTTGTCTAAAT
>Ga0080013_1002549_pt1 | contig 21208 bp, 18 predicted proteins | sample ETNvirenome_6_85_FD_69236 | JGI IMG/M metagenome (GOLD analysis project Ga0080013, IMG submission 69236) | Marine viral communities from the Pacific Ocean - ETNP_6_85 (SPADES assembly) (version 2) | ecosystem: Environmental > Aquatic > Marine > Oceanic | place: Pacific Ocean | collected 2013-06-19 | reverse complement strand
CGCGGCGGGCCCGCCCGCCCGTCAGCGTTCCCGACGAGGAGGGGACCCCGCCGCTGCGCTTGACGGTACGGTCCTCGAACGTGTTGATCGCCGCAGCGAGGGTCGTGATCGCCAGGTGCCAGCGCGGGAAGGCGTCGTCCTCCTCGGCGTAATCGAGGGTATGGGTGGAGACGAACGTCGTGGTAGACCCGTTGGTCGTGACATCCAGCTCACGCCAGTCTCCCATGATCTCCGAGATCCGTTGCCTGAGACGTTTTCTCGTTACTGCCATGAGCTGTAGACGGAGTTATCCATCAGGCCGAACTCTAGGTGCCACTGTGGACTCTCCTCATGTGGCTTCGGAGCCGAACCTTCGCTCCCGTCAGGTTCTTGCCCTGTACCGTTCTCCCACACGCTTCGCACGAGAGGCTCACCTGTGGCGTTTCCACGTCCGCATCGGATACCAGTGGCTCGGGGGTGGTCGTGGGGGCCTCTACGGCCTCCACGGCGTTCCGGGCGGCATACTGGTCGAGCATCACCCGCTGGAACCTGCGGTTCTCCGCTTCTTCAGCACGTTGCCTGGTGTCCTCGATGACCGCCCACTCTCTCCCGTGCTTCGTCCGCATGTGCTGGCGGACCTCGTACTCGTTCTGGATGTGGGAGGCCCGGCAGACCGGAAGGCCCATGCGGTCGTACTCACCGCGTTCTGGCTTCTCGGGATGGAGAAGGCATCTCTCCTCTCCGATATGGGGACGGAAGCCGGGGTCGCGAGTCGTGAACATCGGTGTTCCATCATCACGCCATGTCTGAGAGAGGCGGGACGGCACCATGTTGTTGTTCACCGAAGCGGGCGAGCCTGAGCGGGTATTGTAGAGCCACGTATGCCCGGCAGATTCCACGCGGTCGATGACCGTCGGGGGAAGGTCTCCAGATCCATCGTCCAGGACGCGGTCCCCAACCTCCGGCTCTGGAGCCACCTCCGCGTCACGGAGCATCTCCTGGACCATCGCGTTGGCGTCCTGCTCGGGACGTGGGGGATTCGGGACCTCTGAAGTTGTCTGTACCATCTATCGCTCCTTCTTGTGGGCTGCACCGAATTGACTACGGTGTGAAGCCTCAAGCCTTCTCCGCTCGTTCTCGTCCCACCACATCATCCTGAAGTCGGGAGGGTCTTCCTCCCGCTGGATATTCTGGAACTGTCGGTTCTCCTCCGCCTGCTCCATCACCCGGCCCACCGTGTCGGTGGACTCCCACGCATCGTTGTCCTTCTTGAACCCGCACTGGATCGCGAACTCGTCTCTCGTGAAGCCTCGCGTGGGGCCGAGGTCCTTCTTGAACTCCACGAGTTCCTCGCCACGGATCAGATAGACGGTCTGGACACGGTGCGGCTCGCCCCACTCATCCGAGGTGATGTTCATCTCGGCAAGCCGTACGGCGGGTTCGTCCATGTCCACGACGCCGGTTTTGCGGATACTGGTCACGACACCACCGGACGTAACTCGGAGATCTTTTCCTCGGAGTACCCGTTCTCGCCGTGAGTGCCTACACCTTCCGGAGTGTCGCTTTCACCAACGAACTTGTCCCAGAGAGAGACGTGTTCCATCGTGAGGATCGCTTTCTCGTTCATCTCGCGTAGGCCCGCAGCGATGAGGTTCTGAACTGGCTCGGGAACGTGGATGTCCTTCTCCTGCGTCGCATCACTGCGCCACTGGACATTCCCACCCTCGCTCTTGAAGCCGAGTGCTTCCACCTCGTCCTCGTCGAAGCCAAGGTCGTCCCTGAACGACTGAACCATCTTCAGCGTCCAGATGTCCGCCTTCTCAGGAGCCATCTGTATGAGCATGAGACGCTCACTCACCGTCAGTTCCACGCATACCTCCGAGTCATGGGGCGGGTCTGCTGTCCCCGCCCCGTTACCGGCATCTACTAGGTCGTTTGTGGGGCCTCTACGGAAGAGGCTTCCGCCTGGCTGTCCTTCGTTTTCTTTTTGAAGAAAGACCGTTTGGGCTTCTCCACGGCCTCGGCCTCAACGGCAGGGTCTAGCAACTGAATCCGTGGAACGCCCGGAAACCAGTCCGTCAGCGTCACGGCTCGGATGTTGTGATCCTCTACCCTATCGCTCGGAGGATTGATCTCCTTTTCGTGTTTCAGTACGAGTGCGCGAAGGTGTCGGTTCTCCACGTCTTCCGTACTCCTGCTATCTCCGTAGAAGGAGAGAGCAGCTTGAGCGCGTTCCTGCATAGCAGTGGTGAGTTCTTCTGGTGCGTCTGACATCTCTACTCCTCGCCAGCTTTCGCATGGCATGGGGAGGGGATTCTCTGCCCCTCCCCGGTTATTTGCTTCTACCCCTCGCTGAGTGCCAGGAACCTGTCCTTGATCCGGGCAGGGAGTTTTTCCTGCGCCGCTGCCGGAAGAGCCTTCGCAACATCAAGCACATCACTCCACAACTGCCAGATAGCTCCGTTGTGAAGCTGCTGGAGCCGTGTGACGTTGACGAGTCCTCCCTCTGCGAGCGGGGCTCCGAGGATGCCAGTCTCCACGAGGGCCTGTTCGTTAGCGGTCGTGTAGTCGTCCCACTGACCCCGAACGAGCCCAAGAACCCCTGCGTCAGAACGGGCTTTGTCAAAGGCTCTTACGAGCATCGCATCGGGCATGTCGTCAAACACCGTTACGGCATCCGTAGAAACACCCTCATTGGCGAAAAGGTCGCCCTCCGCATCCACGATGAACATGGTGGTGGCGTTGCTCCTGACGGCAAGAACATTTCCGTTACTGGTCACATCGGTAGAAGAGGTACTTGACTTGATCAAGCCATCTATTTCGACCGCAGCATTCCCAGTCGCGGTATGACCGGTGTCTGCGGTGGTCATGTGACCTCTAAGCCGCAGGCCAACTTCCCCATTGGCATAACCCTCGATAGCCATCCCACCATTCCCGTGGCGTTTGAACGAACCGAGTACGTCGGTTTCGGCGCGAACCGTCATTCCGTGAGCAAGATCACTATTCTTGAACTCAAGTAGCGAGTCGGTGTTCGCGGCCTGATCTATCGTCAGGCCAAGGGTGACACCATCATTGCTCGAAGTGCCGATGAGGGTATGCAGGTTGATCGTGTAGACGGATCCGGTCATCCGAGTTACCTCGGTCCCCTCGTACACGGCGGAGATGTCGGAGTTGCCCTGATGGCCTCCGGCCTGACGGAACTGCCACCCACTGTGGCGTGTACTCGTTGCTGGCATATTCGTTTACCTCCTGGGGGTTACACCCCAGTTGACAGGAGGAAGGGAGGGGGATGAACCCCTCCCCGTCCTCATTGCTGCTTAGTCAACCGACCAGTCGCGTCCACCTTCGGCGTAGATGTAGTCCACTTCCATTACTCGGGCGCTGGCGGAACGGTTCTCGATCATCAGCACCGCGTATTGCTGGTCGGTGTTCGTCACCGCAGCGGTCGAGACCTCTTCAACAAGGTCCATACCGCCCTGGAGACCACCGTCGTGACCGACGTAGACCCGACCCGTTCCATCAGGGTCGATCTCGACTCGGACGATGTACCACTCGTCTGCGGTAATGGTCTCGCTGGCTCGCGTTCCACCAGCGGTCGCACCGCCAGAGATGGCACCAGCATCTCCGAAGACAGAACGGAAGTCGTCGGTCGTTCCGTCAACATCGTAGTTGACACCAACCATCCCGCCAGACCCGTTGTAGGCCATGGTCGCCGTGGCGAACTCAGCGGGCATAACCGGCGTCCCAAGTGCCAGCGTCTCAGTGAACCCCGCATAGATGGCGCAGTCTACGTTCGAGAACTTGAACCGCGCCTCCATGACGCAACCCCCGAGAGAGGGCTGGAATGCCCCTGCGAACAGCGCGGCATTGTCATTATCACCCGTATCGGTCGTGACGGCGACGATGCCGCCAGGCTCGTCAACTGTCCACTCGAATGAACCCTCGTTGACCGAGACGAAACCGACGTTACCAACCTTGACCGTTCCCGAACCCCATGTGAGGTCGTTGTCGGGGCCAAGGAAGTCATCGAAAACCCTTGTTCTTCCGAATTGGCTCTGTGGCATTTCTGTTTTCTCCTCCGCAGCCACCTACGACTGCGGTGTTGTGTCAGCCTTCTAGAATGCGGATCCTGTCTTCCAACTCTTTAGGAAGTCGGTGCGGTCCCGTCGCTCAGGACACCGTACAGCCAGTTCCCTGCGCTGCGTTCGCCCCAGGCGTAGTCGTCACGGATGAAGACGGAATCTCCACCGCCGCCGCGCATCGGGCGTCGGTAGGTCTCCACCTTCAGGGCCATTCCCTGAACGCGGACGACCGCTCCACCTTTCCCACCTGCGAATACCCCACCCCGAACGTCATCGCCCGTGATGACCTGGATGTTCCCATCGACCTTGATGAGCGCACCACCAACCTGCCCGCGAAGTCCGTTTCGGAAGACATCCTCGCTCAGACCGGTCGGAAGGGGATAGGTCCCCGTTCCAGAGTTGAGTTCGTCCTCTAGGTCCTTGAGCTGGTAGCCGTGTGCCACGAAGTACATCGTGGTCCCATCCGGGGGCGGCTCGTCCGCGTCGGCCAGGATCCGCGACACCCCGGCGGTGATGTGCCCGGAGGTCAGGGTGGTCCCTGCCCCCGCGAGGGTCGTCCCCGCAGAGGCGAACAGCGCGAGGCCGTCCGCGTTCTTGCGCCTTCGTATGGCGTTCATCGCGAGCCCGCCCGTCTCGGCCAACCCCTTCCGATTCATCTTCGCCACGAGGTTGTCCGTGAGGAACGTCTCGATCTGGATCATGCTCGGCGTAACGGTCAGGAGGTTGTCCGCCAACTGCTGCGGGTTATCCAGCTCCGTTGACTCGGTGACATCCTGCGCCGTGAGTTGATCGTAGGAGATCTCCTGCCACGAAGCGCCGATGCCCTCACCAAGCGTCTGCATGTCCGCAGTGGACTCCATCTGTCCCACATGGTCGCGGACGATCCGGGCCGCAGAGCGGATGTCATCGAGTGACTCCGCCAGTGCGCCGGTGGTTGTGCTGCCTGTAGTCATTTCTTACCTCTCAATCGCGTAGACCGAGATTCTTTCCAGCGGCCTCAGCCTCCTGGCGGGTGATCCTGGGGTCTCCGTCGCCGTATCTCTTCCAAACCTCGGTGTCGGTTAGACCCCCACCAGAACCCTGGACAGTACCAAGATCAGTCGCGTCTGCTCGTTCTCTTCGCTTGCGCCCCTCGGCTTCACCTTCCTCGCGGGCCGCTCTCACCTTCTCTTCGGAAGATGCGCGTTCGTGTTCCGCGATGGCGGTGCTTACCAGAGAGTTCACTCGGAGAAGGTTTGCAGTAGCACGCGGGTCGTCTTTCGACGTGTTCCAGATGGAGACTGCCTCGACGATCGCGGGATTGTTCCTGTCTATACCAGACCGTTCGATCGCTGCGTCCATCGATTCAGCCGTCTCGTTCACGTACTTGGTGAAGGTCATCCGGTCCTCCTCGGAGGAGATGGCTGCCATCCGCTCCTCGGTATCGAGGTCGGGGTTGGACTGCTGTTCGAGAGATAGTTCGGCAAGCTGGCGGGCCTTCCTCGCCTCCGTCACCGACTCCTGTATCAGCGCGTCCTGTTCCCGACGTGACTTGACGCTTCCTTCTATAGACCTCGCTCGCTGGTCTGCCTTCTCGGCATTTTCCTTCGCTTCCTCATAGAGAGCCCGGTAATCAGGGGCCTCTCCCTCGGGTTCGGCTTCAGGAGTTGCATCAGGAGCTATCTCGGGTTCTACAACCCGAGTGTCCCGTGGCGTTTCCTGTACCTCTGTCTCTGGTGTCGTCACGCTTACTCCTCCGCCGTTCTCCGAAGAGGTTGGCGAATACAAAGAAGCGCCCGCTCGATCCTCACTGGGATTCAAACGGGCGCTCGTGTTGGCGCTGCGGGTTTCCCCGCTTGCGTGGGAGTTTACATACGTTCTAGAAGTTCGTCCAACATCTGCTTCGTCAGGACGGTGATGTGCTTCTTCCCGAGATGGGAACTGCGTATCAGGAGATTGCCGTGCTGGATCTCCGCGACGGGCGTACTGCACTCCGCGCATCCAACCTTGTGTACCTGTACGGTGGTCACGCGGCGGCCTTCACTCGTTCCCGTATCTCATACGCTTCGTTCCGCCGAATCGGATCCGGTTCCACCGTCCGATTCGATTTTGCCTGGAGTCCCGCCTGGGTCCTGGGTTCTCGTCCATACCAGCGGAGATAGGCAGCATTCACATCTGGTTCATCCTGGCGCATAAGCTTGCGCTCTTTCGTACGCATGGAGATGATATTTCGGAGCGTCTGACCGTAATTTGCCTCCAGTTGCTCTTTCTCGATATCCGAACCCGCAACGTACTTGTCCCAGACATCCTGGATAGCAGAGTTCTGGAACGTGTAATCCTCACCCAGGTCCCAATATGGTTTCAGCCTATCCACGTCGGCAAGATACTGCCGTTCCAGCGGGGTGTAGTCACTCAACCTAGCCTGCTCCGCGATATACACCTGGTCGGCTTCCGATTGCTCCGACACCCATTCTTCCAGATCGTCCCACGCCTTACCCGTCATCACGCCGTTGTACTTCTCGGAGAGCCGGTCGATCTCGGCAAAGTAGAAGTCCCTCGGATTCTCCGGTTCCTTCACATCCAAGTCCTGGTACAACTCATCACGCTGCCCGTTCAACCGCGTATAGCGGGTCTTTCTATTCGCAAGCCAGTCTTTGCTACTGAGCTTTCCGACCTCGAATGCCACATCGTCATTCAGTTGCCATACGCGATACTGGTCCTGTATCTCGGCAACCCGCTTCTTCCGAATGGCGTTTGCGTTCCCCAGGGCCGCACGTCTATCGTTCTCAGCGGTAATGGCCTGAACCGTTTCTGGGAACTCCTTATCAAAATCTTTTCGCAATTTACGCGAGAGATCGAAGTACCCCTCGATATCCTCCAAGTCCTCATCCCTAAGTCCCTGACCGGCGGCCCACCTCCGCACCTCCGCATCGCGTTGACGGTAGGGACTCTCACCAAGCAGGTTCTGTCCCGTGAACGCCGAGATACCCTCCCAGAACGCATCCGATAGGGTCCGTAGTGTTCGTGCAGATTCGATCGGAGATCCGAGCGTCAGGGGAAGACCAGACTCCAGTTCGTAGAGAAGGAACCGCAGCAACTTCTCCGTGACCGGCGCGTCCTCCGGGAGGATGGTATTCCCGTGGAAGTCCTCGTTCATCAACAGGTCCACCTGTGCGGAGATCGCAGGGGTGAGGCGAGACTCCATAAAGTTCAGAGCATTCCCGAACGGGATAGGGATGGGAAGCCCCTCGACCTCCCTCGGCCACACGAGTCCGGCAAACCCCCGGAAGGTCCCTCCGATCGGAACGTACCGCTGGGTAAAGGGGATATAGATGTTCCACCCCCGTTTGGGGTTAAGAGCGCGTTTCACCGCTTCCACGGGGTCTTGACCCGTCGAAACGGCCTGCACCGCCGCGGTCGATGCCGTGGCTGCCGTCATCGTTATCAAGAGGTTCGTCATCAGTTTCGCCGAGACACGTTCCTTCGCGCTCAGGGGCTTCCCCGATGCGATCTTGGCATAGCCCCTCGCTGCGTCGTTCATCAGTTGTACGGGCTGCCTGAGGAAGGAGATGGAAGAGACACCGACACGGAAACCAGCGGCCTGGGCCGGAGACTGACCAAGCCGAGCAGGGTTCAGGTTTGGTATCGCCTGGGTAGCCTTCTCTCCCGCCGTCGCCTTTGCAATATCCGGGGCGTAACCGGCTTTGATCAGATCAGCGACTATCGTCTCGAACATCCCCTTCGTCTGTTGTAGGATGAGCGAGAAGGCATCCTCGTTCAACTGGGTGAACTTCCGTCCGATCAGGGGCAATCGACCCAGCAGCCCACTTGCAAACTCCTGTGATGTTCTCCCCGCAGCGGGGAAACCGGTCCAAAAAGCGAAATCGTCCCATCCCTCTGGGTCTTGGGCGATAGACCTTGCCAACCCGTCCTGGCCGAGAGAGCGCAGGATATTCTTCGGGTTCTTGCCGAGCCACGATCGGGTCGTGCGAACGGGATCCATCACCCATCCCAACTGGCCCTGAATCGTGAAGGGAGAGAAGTCACCGGAGAAGGCGGTCATCCGAATCTCGTCCACCACTCGCATCACGCCGTTGGTGGACTGCTTCAGAAGTTCCCGGACCTCCTCAGCCTCCTTCACCGGGAAGTAGCGGAATACGCCGCCCTCGGTAACGAGGACATGCCCACGGAAGTTTACCGCCTCATATCGCCTGCGAAGCTCAACGAGCTGCGGAGCGAGTTCGTTAAGTTCGGTGAGAAGCGACTTGGCCTTCTGGCCCTTCTCTGTGACCCGTGTGGCAAGTTTGAGTTGCTGCCTATTCAGCTCTCGGGCGGCACGCTGTATCTCCCGAATCTCACCCGAGAGGAAGGAGAGTTCGGGTCCGAACTCATCACCAAGCTCATCCACCTTCTCCAAAAGAGTATCTGCTCTGCGCTCGGCATTACGCAGAGCGGTTGCCGTAGCCTGCTCCTGCCTCTCGGCAAGTTTGGCCTGCTGCTCCGCAGTCCGTATCCGGCTCTTGATGTTGCGGATGCGCGTAGCGAGGCTTTCCTTCGCCTGGCGAAGACCAGGATGCAATTCGTCCACGAGTTGAACGCGGGTCTTCCCACCGATACCCACTTTGAAGGTCCGCTGCGTTACAGTGCTTCCCCCGAAGTTGTCTAACCCTGCGAGCAACGTCTCCACGTTCGTCTCCGGCGTGAACATCGAGTCGACGGCCATCCGATCACGGGCCGACTCGAAGATACGTGTCTTCCCACGGCCCACGCTGGCGGCACTGACGGTGCTATCGAACACCTCCATCGTCATATTGGAAACATCCACGTTCGGTAGATAGATCCCCCCCGTCCGCGACTCGAACTGCCCGATCTTTGCCCCGTACTCGTTCACGAGGAGAAGCCGGTGCCCCTCAGTACGGGCGGCGATCCGTTGGAGAAGCTCCTTCTGGGGAGGGGTGAGTTCATAGAGGTGCGGGTTCTGTGCCACGTCGAGGAGAGTCCCCGTGAGCCTGTTGGCTCCCTGCTTAGCCGTTCCGATGAACCTCACGTTCGTCTTCCCACCGGATACGGAGCCACTCCCAAAAACCTCGTCGATCTCAAGGATGAGAGGGCGACGTGACGCAAAGGCTTGCGTCATGAACCGCGCATGTTCGGCACCGGCAGCGATGTACGCTCTGAGGATATCCATGTTCATACGAATCCCGGGCCGCTCTTTCGCCCGCATAGTGCCGATGAATGGGATCTTATCCACAGACCTTGAGAGAAGACCGGGCTTGTCCATCTCAACAATCACATCGGCTTTACCGAGCGCTTTTTCGATGGCGGGGGGAATGGGTTCAGGAACGTCATCGGGAACGTCATCAGGAACGTCCCGTGCTGTAGGAGGGTCTCGTGGCGGAGGGGGTTCTCCAGGCCGTACGGCACGCCGTGGAGTTGGGGTTACGGCGGTGGTACGTGGGGGCAACCCAGTGGGGAGTTCGGCGGCAGTACCCCGCACAGCGGGGGCTAGATCTGGATACTCCCGTAAAACGGACTCAGGGACAGCCTCGCCTGCTGCTAAGGCATCCCGCACCAATGACCGATGTAGGTAATCAGAGGAGTTGAATTCTCCATGTGCATATCGACCAAATTGTTGAGCATCAAGAGCAGCCCCATGTATGGCATCTAGCAGATGTTCTATTTCATGTCGGGTAACAACCAGATCAGCATCTTTGGTTAGATTTACCGTAGTTTCCAGCGGTTTGAATTGACCATTTTCAAATACGAGACGGGTGACCCCTTCATTAATCAATGGGCCGCTCTTCTTAGTAGATCTCAATCCTCCAATAGTTACACCTTGAAGTGCTGGGTACTTTTCTTGGTAATACTTTAAAAGTTGTTTCGGTGTACTGGCCCCGGTCCTATCACGGATATATTGTTCTGTTTCTGCTCTACGCTCACCACTAACATCGACTTTCCGAAACTCCTCCCTAGTCATCTGCCACGGTTTTGCAGCAGCCTCACCCCGTGGAGTTGGAGCAGCGGCCTCAGCAGCGGCCCGTGTGGCGGCGGGGGTGGGTAATTCTTTACGGAGTTCCCCCGCTAGCCACTGAGCGTCAATCGGGCCACCAGTTGATGGCACATCCGATACTATCTCGGCTATTACTCTCTCAGGGTCAGGCGCAGCACGAACCCGAGATAGAATCTCTGCCTCCACCGGGAACGATTCGGGCATCGAAGAGCCATGCTTCGCTACGATATCTTCACTCAGCCCTGGTGTTGGCCGTCCCGAAGGCAACATTTCAGTCTCTGCCATTTCCAGGGCAGTTAGTCTGGCTGCTTCCTCTCTCCCTAATTCACTATTAGACAATGCCTTGACACGAGCAACTTGCCTAGTCTCCCATTTAGTAAGAGCAGTACGTGCAGCGCCTGCTTTCGGGTCAGGTGCCACACGGAACTTGCCGCGTGGGATTACTACCTCATCAGCACCGGAAACGAAAAACTCATCTGCTGCCTGTCGGCTCAGACGATTCAGGGGAAGAGCATCAGAGTCAATTTCAAAGACCATGCCCTGTGCGCGTGATCGTACAGGCCCAGCACGACCGCCAGTTCGTGAAGCATAGTCTCGTGCTACGTCTTGGCTGGGAGATAGAGAAACCCCGACCTGTCTTCCCTCGAAGTTTTCAGACGAACGTAAAACGAGCGAACCATCCGCACGTATAAACGAACCAATATCATCAGATCGTGTGCCGTGGAATACAGTTCGTGACATGCCCTCCGGTAGTACCGCACCCCGCGCAGCAGGGGTGACGGGAACGTCGGTGGGGGCACCACCCCGCGCAGCACGGGAAGCAGGAGTTGCGCGCATCTTCATCGCAGCAGAAGCGGCTAACTCATCCAGTACCGAGTTCACGCCATCCGTAACGCTGGAGATGATGCGGTGGTGTGCAGACCCGATACCGCGCCCAACGGCTCTTGGAATCTCCTTTCCGAGTAGGAGTGGCAACATCGAACCTCGGTCATGAGCCATAGAAACCAGAGCATCTATCGCAATGACTTTATTCAGTCTCGTTGGTTCAGCAATAGCCTCAGACAGACGAGCTTTGAAAGCATCCGAACCGGTAGCTGCCGCCGACGTTCCCGTCACACCCCTTATCTTCGTAAACAGGGCATTAACTCTAGCGTCTGAAAAGTCAGAACCCGATGCTAGAGCCGCGTATTCATCAAGAAATTCAACCATATCGTTGAATAGCCGACGGGTATCTTTCGGTAGATTTACGATTTCTCCTAGAAGAATATCTGTCCCCTCTGGAGCCAGTTCTTCAAGGTTTCTTGCGCGGTCACGTAAACGCTGATACTCGCTGCGAGCCGCCTTGGTGCGAAGCGCGGCAGCGGGGGCGGCCTCGCGGGCACGGGAAGATGCTAATCGAGTTTCTTCGAGAATGTCTTGGACATCGGCGGGAACGCCAGTGGTCTCGGACGTAGTAGCGGCCTCATCCGCTTTACGCGCACCCCGCGCAGCGGGGGGAACGTCGGCCCCAGATGAAGACCTCCCTACGAGAGATTCTTGCTCTGATAGAAGTTCAGATATCTGAACTTCTAGCCTTCTACGATTTGTTTCTAACTGCACCTTCAGCTTCAAGTCTTCTTGTGCCACTGAATCAGGGATAGCTTTGCTCGGATCGTCTCTCGGGATTCGCGTGTCGTCTATATCCCGAAGCGTACGTTCTAAGTTACGTCTCGCATCTGCGATTTCCTCTGCGATTGTGCCCGCAGAACGCCCCACCCGTGCAGCAGTGGCTGGTGTCATATCAACCGGCTCTAACGGACCATCGGCAGCACCGGCAGGAACGCGGCTCGGGCCGTAAGGCTCACCCGTCTCCGCCTCAGCACGAAGAGCGAAGGATCTTCTCGCTTGCTCTGGGGTCTGCTTCAATCTCCTCGTACGAGCGGCGTCTGCCGCCGCCTTCGCCTCTGGTGACTTGAAGATGTTCCTCGCGGCTTCACGCGCACTTCTGGCATAGAAACGTGGGTTGCTGAGGAACTCTTTGGCGAGTCCCACAGCAGTAAAGACATCACTTACCCGGTAGAAAGGATCCATGAGTATGTCGGCGGTGATCCGTGTCGTGAGGGGAAGGTTTCTGAGCGACTCCACGCGAGCGCCTATGGACATAAATCCAGGTGTTTCGTACTGGCTGAACTGGTTCTTTAGCGCAATCATCCTCGGATCGTCTTCCGACACGCCCGCGTCAAGGAGACGCTGTTGCGCTGCGATGTTCTCTTCCATTTCCCGTTCAGCTACCGGGCCTGTATCGATCCCCCGCCGACCGAAAAGCGACCGAGAAGAAGTTGCCTCAGGAGAGAAACCGAGTTCGGAGGTCGGAACGCGACTGGCTATAGCACCTTCAAATAGGTTGAGACCATAGCGGAGTCCTAATCCGGCAGCCCCACCGATCGTTGGGGTCGGGACACCTTCGAGAGAGAGCGCCTCACCGATACCCCGCCGCACATTCCCAAGGAACTGGCGTGTCGAGATACCCGTCCCCGCACCGCTGCGACGTGCAAGTTCAGCATCGATCTCTGCCTGCGACAGTCGTATCCGTGGGTCCGTCGGCTGCGGGATTCTTCCGGGCGATACGGGGTCTAGGAATCGTTCAAATATCTGCTCTTGCCGTTCGGTCAGGCGGCGGTTGGCTCCACGCTTGATATCCTTCGCGGGGCGAGTCTCCACCGGGAGGAACAGCGACTTCCCGGTCATGACGTGACGAACCTCGGCGGCCCGAACGGTCTCGGCGTCTTCTTTTTAGGAGCGAACGCCTGCGCCTCCTTGATGAAGGAGGCTTCACGTTCCGCTCTCGATGGCCCAGGTTCGGGAAGTGACGGGCCAATAAGTGACGGGCCAATACTGCGTACCGTGTACCCCTGATCCTGGTAGTACTTCATGGAATCCGGGTCGGACGCATTGACGTAGGTGACATCGCCCTGGAGATTCACCAACTGCGCCATTCCACGCGAGGGAGTCCCACGGAACTGTGGCTCGTACTCGGAGCGCATCCCCGCTGGGGTCTCGACCATCTTGTGATAGCGCAACTGGTCCTCTATCGGGATCGTGTTGAAATAGCTTCCAACGATCTCCCCCTGACCTCGTGGCTGGAACGTCGCGGGAGTGGCCTGGTATCCCGCTGCGGCCTGAGCGAGGGCGTTCTCACGGAACTGTGCCATGAATGCTTCCCGCCGACGCCTGACCTCCTCCTCGGGAGCGAACCGGTCTGCGGGGGGACCCGTGACCATCCTCCCGAGAGCGGCGGCTTCTGCCTCCCGATCACGGAACGTCTCCGGCATAACCGCAGGGATACGCTCGGGTGGGGGTGCGGCAACCGGTCGTCCGAGTGCTGCGGCCTGCGCCTCCTGAGCGCGGAACTCCTCTGGAGTGACCTGCGGGACCGGCCTTCTCGTTGCCGGTTCCTCCGGGCCCACTGGAACAGGAGCGGTAACGGGACGCCCGAGAGCAGCAGCCTCCTGCTCGCGTGCGCGTACCTCTGTCGGGGTAACCCCTGGGATACGTCGGGAGAAGTATCCGGGGTCCAGGATATCCTCCTCCGCAGCGAACCTCGCTCCCTCTCGTCCCAACCCGCCGGTTCGAGCGGACTCCTGCATCGCCCTCGAAAACATGCGCTCGCTCGCCTCTTCGGGTGCCTCACCGGGAAGGGCGGCTCCGCCGAGGAAGGGTGGTGCCCCGAACGTGAACGCTCCGGGGTCTACGATGCGTTGCGCCGCCTCGGCACGGGCGGGGTCGATCTCCTTGAGTTGACCGAGTGCCGATGGTGCCTCACCGGGGCGTCCGAGTTGAGAGAAGGGCTCGAACTGACGGGTCTGGGGATTGTAGATCGTGGAACCCTCTACGAGCGCCCGTGCATCTTCAGGGACAACGTCGGCCCGCCCGATGGCATCCACATAGTCGAAGAGGACCTTGAGCGCCGGAAGGTTATCCGCGTATTGCATCTTCAGTAGCTCGATCTGCCACTCGGACGGCTCGTCGAGGAAGTTCCTGACCATCCGTGCCTTATCGAGGTCTCCAGCGTCTAACGCTGCGTCGAACTGCTCCTCCGCAGAACGGGTCTTTTTGGCGATCTCGGTCGCACGACGCGCCTCCACGAGACGCCGTTCAAAATCGAACGCTCCGGGAGCCCCGGGAACATCTCCGAACTGAACATTTCTTATGCTGCCGTCCGGGTTTCTCGTGACGATTACCCGCTCACCCTCACTGGCACCAAGTGCCATGGCCTCTGGGCCAGTAAGGATTGCCTCTGTCGGATACCCTCCGGGTACAGCGGCCTCAGCCAGCTTTTCTGCCTGTCGTATCGCATCACTTGAAGAGATGTCCTCCTCAGAGATAATCTGGAGTCTCCTCACCTCCTCCGTGTTGGGTGGCCTTTTGGCGATATTTTCAAAGGCATTAGATAGGAAACCGACAGAGGGAGGCTTACCGAAAAGATCCGCATCCGATATCTCGTCAGTACCACCAACCTGACCCGAAACTTCCCCTACAGAACGCTCCCCACGCTCTAATTCAGCGCGTCTAGCGAAACGACGAGCCTCGGCTTCCTGTTCTGGGGTCCAGACGGCTTCCTGTTCGGGGGTCGAGACGGAGACCCCGTTCACGTCTTCCCACCCCGAACCGGGAACGAAGAAGATGAGGCGGTTGTCCGGCATTACGGCCCTTTGTGTCGCGCCCTCGGGGGCGTAGAGCCAGATGTTTTCATCGCTCCATCCATCCGGGAACCGGATCCACGCACCATCGAAGAAGATCTCGATCTCTTCTCCGGCCTCCCTGAGTTCTCCCTCAGTTGGCATCGTCACCCTCCAGCAGGGCCATCAGCGCCCTGGAACCAGACGGGTCCATCGGGTCTTTATTCTGCTTCGCGAGGCGCAGACGTGCGGCGATGCGCTCTTCCTTCCCGATATGCGGGAACCGTTCTCTGAACTCCCTGGGAGACATGCTCTCCATCCCCAATGGAGGTGTCCTGACCTTCTCGGCCTCTTTCGCGGCCTTGAAGAGCCTGCTCCCCTGTTCCTCGATGAACGTGTTGAACAGCGGTTCCTTCGCCATCGCTATCTCCTCTGATCGGGCATGACCGCCCGCCCTTCCACCCCACCTATCGGCTGCCTGAGTTGCCGCGCCGCCCGTGCGGCGGACCCGAGTCCACCGGCAGGCTGGTTCCCAGCCATGTCCTCGCCGACGTTGGCGAGCGGGTCGATGATGTCGGGCTGGGTGCCGTTGATGGGCGGGCCTCTTCGGCCCGGCTGGGTGCCGTTGGCAGTTCCACCCTCCTCGCGCCGCACCCGCTCCTCTTCCGCGAACTCGTGCAGCCCCTTCTCCCTGAGTACCTTCTCGATGAGGATGGAATGCACCCTCGGGTCCTTGTCGATCTCGTCTTCGAGCAGGTTGTCCCGCTCCTCCGTCCTGTTCTCCAGCCTCGATATCGTCCAGTACCTATCCCGGCTCATCAGCCCCGCCTGCACCTCTGAGAGCGCGAGTTGCTTCTCCTGGAGGAGCAGTACCGGGTCGACAAGCTCGAACGTCACCAGCGCGTTGTAGTCCCCGTCGATCTGGGACGACCTGATACGGTGCTGGCCGAAACGGATACCGTCGTCGGAGATATGCCCGCCGAAGGTGAGCGTCTCGATGAGTTGCAGGTATCCCTGCGCCGCATGCGTCGCGAGGTCCTCGACCTGCTGCCGTGCGTCCGCGAAGTTATTCCCGATGCGGCTCTGGAGGATGGACTCCTGGCCCACCGTGACGACCCCCGGCTGCCTCATCCCCACCGACGAGGTGGACTGCGTGGCCTCCTGGATGTCCCGCTCGATCCCCTCCTCCTCCTGGAAGAGCCACGGGGAGATCTTGCGCGTCTCGATGAACCCCACGTCGTCCCTGTCCGTATCCTCGACGATACCCTCTTCGCTCAACGCCTCGGCGAGTTGCGTGGCGTCACCGGACGTACGCATCGGGGTGTACGAGTCGTCCATGATGACCTGGTGCCGTGCGTTCATCTGCTGCATCTGGATCAGGAGGATGTCCGAGACCGGCATCAGCATCGGGCGTGCGAGATGCTCGGGGTTCAGCCCGTTGACGCCCTCGCCCTCCGCTCCCTGGCCCCCGAATGCATGGAAGTAGGGGTTGAACCCCCAGGTGTTCGGCTCCTCGAAGACCAGTCCGCCGTTATGGAAGAACTTGTGCCACTTCTCGGACCAGAACTCCTGTATCTCCATCGTCTCGTACGGGCTCCCGTTGAGCGTCGGGAAGCTCGGCCCGTCCCTGTTCCCGAAACCGACGCCGTCGCGTCCCTCGCGGCTGATGACGAGTTCCCGTACCTTGTGCGCCTCCATCGTGTGCGTATGGATGGCGAACGGCGGGTTCTTCTCGTTCGGGTCCATCAGCACCCGTGTCGGGTGCGGGACATCCAGCGTCAGCGGGTTGTGGTGGAGGCGCGATCGCTCCCACTGCCGGTGACGGAGGTCGAACTCCCTATCGTCGGAGAAGTCCTTCTTCCCCGGCTCGATATCGTCCCAGTGGACGATGTCCGCGCCGAGGCGTATGACGGAGTAGTCGTACTGGGCGAGGTAACGATAGACCGACTTCCACGGGAGTAACGGGTTCTTCCTCCCCACGTCGATGAGCGCGGCGATGAGGCCCTCCTCAAGCTCGTCGGCCTCCGACCGCTGCGCGGCACCGCGTCCCAGCGGCTCCCGGTGAACGCGGGGTGCGTACGCGGCCTGCGAGTTCACGAAGTGGCGGATGATGTTCGCCGCACGCGGGCTCTTGTACGAGGTGCGCCGCGCCCGCTTCGCGTTGGTCTCCCAGACCGATTTCGTCTGCTCGACGTAGGAATCGACGATCTCCCACGTCCGCTTGATCGGGCTCCATACGCCCTGGAAATGGGTGAGGAGTTGTCCGAACTCCTCCTCGGTGGGGTTCAGGTCGGAGAATGCCATCTACACCGCTCTGGGCATCTGACGGATACCTCCAGTCGAGACGGGCTTCGCCTTCGCGTGGTGGACTGCCAGTGCGAGTGCCATCACGCAGTCGTCATGCAGGCCCGAGGGGGCACTGTACCGGACACCAGTCCTGGTGTACTCATACTCGAACGATTCCAGCTCACTGACGATCTCGTTATCGGGAAAGTGTACCTGACCCTGCTGGATCGCCACCGCGAGCCCCTCCATGAGCTGCTGCTTCGAGCGCGACGAGAAATTATACCCCTCGTACTTCCCCTGCCCCGTCTTCTGGAGCCCCTCGAGGATGGGGTCTCCCACGCCGGTCGCATCGACCAGTGCGGGGCAGCGGTTCGTCGACCCCCGTATCGCGTCCATCGTCTCCTGCCACGGCCTCTGGAAGCGGCGGAACTCCGAGACGTAGCGGTTGGAGTCGAGGCCGACCCCCACCGTCCAGTCAACGTGCTTCGCCAGGTCCCACCCGAACACGCGGGGCCGCTGCGACGAGAGCGGCGAGATGCAGTTCCTGATGTGTTCGATGCCGAACGGGTTGCTTATGTCGTCTGCGGCCTCGGCCTCGTAGAGTTCCCGGAAGACCAGGTCGGGAAGATCGCGCCGCGCTGCCTCGATCTCCTCCATGTCGAGGACCTTCGCCTCGACCGCGTCCCTCCAGGTGATCTTGGTGTAGTGATACCCCCGCTCGTGCGCCTCCGCCCTCCGCGCCATGCGGTAGAACCAGTTCTTCTTCCCCTTCACGTTCCCGATGAACCGTACCGGCCCCTTCGTGTACGTCAGCGTCGACCGCAGCGCGTGCCACGACTCCTCCTTCACACGGGACGCCTCGTCCACCACCGCCGCGTACACGTCCTCCCCGTACAGCGCGTCAGGGTCGGTTGACCCCTTGAACCAGATGACCGTCCCGTTCCACAGCGTTATCGTCAACTCACCCTCGTTCGACCGGTACAACTGCTCCGGTAACGCCTTCTTCATCCGCCGGTACGCGATCTTCGCCTGCGCGTAGATCGGCGCGATCCACCAGTAGTTCTGCCCCGCCTTCCCGCTGAACGCCTGCTCCGCCAGCCACAGGATGCATACCACCGTCTTCCCACTCTTCGTCGATGCCTCCACGACCGCGTACCGCGAATCGTTGAACAGCGACTCCTCCTGGAGTGGGTATAACCACGGACGTGTGTACGTGATCTTCGGGTCTGCTCTCGTATCTGTCGCCATCACTCGACAGCATACCAGCCACCCGCGTTCACCCTGGACCGGGTATCACCACGCTCATCACCCCGCCCCGATCCGAACTCCCACCCTGGGGTCAAGAAGGTCGCTCACCGCAACAGGCTTTCCGATCCCGACCCCGTGCTTCGTAACCGTCGTGTTCAGAACGAACACACCAGATTCATACCGGGCCCACGGCTCGTAGACGCGGTCAGTCTGACCGTGGATATCCAGGTACACCCGCTTCTTCACCGATGCCCTGAACGCATCCCCGTAGGAATCCGCCCTGTCGGAGAACTCCTCGGCCCATTCTGGGCGATAAATCTTGATCGCCGTCGTGCCAGGATGCCACGACGAGGCTCCATCGATCACACATTCGAATCCGTGCCTCTCGCAGAACTCCACCAACGCCCTCATTCCATCAATGCCAAAACCATAGGGGCGCGATACGAGATACGGCCCCACCTGAAACGCGTGGTCTCCTCCCGGAATGTGGCCCTCGGGCCTGTCGTGCCGACGCCATCCGGGGTACTCCACATACACCGGCCCAAGCACCTTCAGATACCTCGCCCTGTACCGCCTCTTCTCAGAGGCGAGAAATCTCCCGATCGTCTGCGTCATGTCTTCACCAGAAATCCCTCCGCGAGATGGCCTACGTCGGATCCACCTGCATGCTCCTGAGCAGCATGTACTCACCTACCAGGGCCTTCGGATCCACAGAGTGGTCCACCCCCAAACCACAGACGTTCTTCTGCAATCGCAGCACCGCGTCCAGCGCCGCAACCAGCATCGCAACGTCATGCGAGTCAGCCCACGCCTTGTGCGACACCTGCACGATCCAGTCCAAAACCTCCGCGGAACTCCCGCACCGCTCCAGGTCCACCCAGTACCCAACATCCCCATCGTGGTTCAGCACGTACGACCCCGCGTCGAGACTCCACAACCCCCACCGCAACGGACGCTCGATGTCGGGAACCTGGTCCATCCGAATCACATCCATGGGGGTTTCGTGACTCGTTGGCCGCCCTCCGAGGTTTCGTGACATCTTCACCCCCCCTTCAGGGATTTCGCGACAGGATCGCCACCACCACCAAAAACAGCATACCAGCCACATGCCTCGCCCAAATCTGCTACCATCTCCCTCATCAAGAATCGGGACCAGATCCCGACTATCCCCCCGTGGCCACGCGGATACAGCGCACCGGCGAGAGGCCTAATACCCCGGTATCCAATCCGTTCCATGGGAATACCGCATTGGCAGGAAACGGTCGCGATAACGGCGACACTAAAATCGGTTAGGGTTCTCTCTCTTATAACGGGCGGGGGGTTAAGTACCTCTGCCCTCTTTACGAGAGATGAAAACGCTGGAAATGGTGTTTTTGTCTGCGGGAGAGTACATATCCTCCCTAGGAGACCCCCGACCTCGTACTCCCCCCCCTATCGCTTGACGCGCTCCGACTACTCGTCCGGATCGTCGGGATCGTCCAGTATCGGCACCGACGATCCATCGATTACGTCGACATCTTCATCACCGGACGCATTCCCGATATTCATGGTAAAACTTACGGATTCGATGGCAGTGATCCCACCATCTGAGCCACGGTCCAGCATTCCCGGATGCACTCCCTTAGCGATTAGCTCAATCGCCCGATTCGATGCGGAAAGTTGACTCGTTTCGCGTCCGAGTTGAGCGTTCTTCTCAAACTGCGACAGTACCCAATCACGGCTATAGCGTTCCTGGTGCGCCAACGTAGCCTTTACCGCCATGCGCTGATATTCCTTAGCGACCATATCTACGGCTTCACGAATCTTAGTGGTTCCTAGCAGGGTTGCCGCTTTGACATCTGGACTACCGCCATGGTCGGAATACCCGGCTTCGATGGCGGCTGATTTACCCGTACTACCCGGTCTTGCTACCGCCAAAACGAAACGCCATTGCCGATCATTGATATCGGTTGGCCGTGGTATGTCTAGGATCGCGTCTACGTCGTCGTTATTCATGGTGAGAGTTTACCGTATCGGCTGAAATCGTATCTAGGGCGAGGGTTGACATGGGCAAACGCCTAATGCATACTTCGTTCATCGAGCAGTTTGGGAATGGTTCAGAGAGGTGATGACGATGACCACCATCGACCAAACGCACCTACCAGATGATTGGCGCAAGGTGAAGAGCGCGCTGATCTATCGCGGTCCTAGTCCTAAGGACGGGCGAACGATCCTCGTGATCGCGACAGGGTTGGGGTCCAAAGGATCGATCAACACCAAGACGGGCACGATGGGTCAGGTTTACATCCTGCTAGAGGATGAATCGCCAATGGACGCCATTAAGTCTGGTGCTGATGTCGCCATATGTGGGGAATGTCCGTTACGCGGTCCGATTTGCTATGTGGACGTCGTACGCGGTCCCCAGGCAGTATGGGAGTCCTACCATCGCGGAAACGTTCCGACACTGTCGCCTGAGGCGGTGGGCGCGATCCTACGTATGCGCGAACGTGCGTCACGATTCGGCGCATATGCCGATCCTGCTATGGCCCCGTATGAGATATGGCGCGCACTGCTGGACGCATCCGGAACCGGTCATACCAGTTACACGCACCAATGGAAAGAAGATTTCTTCGATCCCCGCATTCTGGAATTCAGCATGGGATCACTGGACCACGAGAATACAGCCGAAGAACTCCACGAACGATTTCCTACATCGCGTCACTACCGCATGACGCTCGATTACAAGGACATAGACCCGGAAACCGAAATCATGTGCCCACATAAGAAAGACGATGGCAGCGTCCGCGTCCAATGTGTCGATTGTGGCCTCTGTAGCGGTACGGATCTCGCGGCCAAATCAATCGTGATCAAGAAGAACGACTAGCAATCAGCAACAGGGAAAGAGAGGCGAACGATGGCATGGATAGAAAAGCTACGGGAAGCGATGGAGTCCGAACCGAGGGGCTCAACGGGGAAGCGCGAATACG
>Ga0080013_1002548_pt1 | contig 21212 bp, 20 predicted proteins | sample ETNvirenome_6_85_FD_69236 | JGI IMG/M metagenome (GOLD analysis project Ga0080013, IMG submission 69236) | Marine viral communities from the Pacific Ocean - ETNP_6_85 (SPADES assembly) (version 2) | ecosystem: Environmental > Aquatic > Marine > Oceanic | place: Pacific Ocean | collected 2013-06-19 | reverse complement strand
TCACATAAACAAACTTCTCGTTAGGGTTGTTTTTATGAAATTCTAAAAACTCCTCTAAAGACTTTGGTTTATATAACTCAAATATTTTATTTTTCATTTCTTACTTCTTGACAAACATATAATAGTTCTTATATAAGAAGTCAAGACTAGAAAGTAGAAAAATGAAATATAAATTTAAGACACCGCCTTATAAGCATCAATTAACTGCGTTAGAAAAATCGTGGGATAAAGATGAATATGGCTATTTTATGGAAATGGGTACAGGTAAATCAAAAGTATTGATTGATAATGTTGCTATGCTTTATGATAAGGGTCGTATAAATGCGGCGCTTATTATAGCACCTAAAGGTGTTTATAGAAACTGGTTATCACAAGAAATTCCAAATCATTTACCTAGTCATATAGATCATAAAACGGTACTATGGACTGCTTTAACATCAAAAACAAAGGATAAAGAGTATCAAACTATATTAAAATCTGACTATGACCTTCACATCCTTCTTATGAATGTTGAGGCACTGTCAACTAAAAAAGGTGTAGAGTTTGCTGCGAAGTTTTTAAGATGCCATAAAGCTTTAATGGCTGTTGATGAATCTACAACCATTAAAAATCCCCAGGCTAAAAGAACTAAAAGTATTTTAACATTAGGAAAGATGGCCAAATTTAGGCGGATTTTGACAGGTTCTCCTGTTACTAAATCTCCGTTAGATTTATATAGTCAATGTAATTTTTTAAATGAATTTCTTTTAGGATTTACTTCTTATTATACGTTTAGAAATAGATATGCAGTAATGTTAGATAGAAATTTTGGTGGAAGAAGAGTTCAAATTGTAGGGAGTTATCAACGTTTAGATGAATTAGCTGAAAAATTAAAAGATTTTTCTTATCGAGTTTTAAAGGAAGATTGCTTAGATTTACCTCCCAAGATATATATGAAGAGAGAAATTGAATTAACCGATGAACAGAAAAAGGCTTATTATACTATGAAATCCGCGGCCCTCGCTTCTGTAAAAGGTAAGATTTCAACAGCGCCTCACGTCTTAACACAACTGATGCGTCTACACCAAATCTCGTGTGGCCATTTCAAGGCAGATGATGGAACCATCCAAGAATTTAAAAATAAAAGAATGGAAGAATTACTTGATTTACTTGATGAAATGGAAGGTAAAGTTATTATTTGGGCTAACTATGTCTATGATATTAAGCAGATTGTGAAGACCATTAGTGAAGAATATGGCGAAGATTCAATAGTACAATATTATGGCGAAATCGAGTCTAAAAAAAGGCAAGAATATATTGATAAATTTCAAGATCCTAAATCTAAAGTAAGATTTTTTGTAGGTAATACTCAAACGGGGGGTTATGGAATTACTTTAACCGCTGCCAGTAATGTTATTTATTATTCTAATAGTTATGATTTAGAGAAAAGATTACAATCCGAAGACAGAGCACACCGAATCGGTCAGAAAAAAGCGGTGACCTATGTGGATCTGATTACTAAAGGAACCGTTGATGAAAAAATTGTAAAAGCTTTAAGAAAGAAAATTAATATTGCTTCCGCTATTATGGGAGAAGAATTAAAAGAGTGGATATGAAGTACGTCATAATTTTATTATTAAGTACGACAGGGTTAGAAGAAATTAAACTTAAAACAAATGGTTTGAATTGTGGAGAAATTGCTGAATCCTGGAGAGAAGTAAATACTGTTTATTACCCTGCAATTGAGGGGGATGCCAAATTACAAGGGAATTATACACCTAAAGGCAAACTTTTAGTGGGTCATATTTGTAAATGAATAAATCCCAACAATAGTTAAAAAAAATATTTTTTCCCTACTGCCATAACACTTATTTTTTGCCTTAATTCATTTTGCTCACTTCTAGAGCATTTCTAAAAAGTCCATATGATATAATTACAAATAGAAAGGAAAAAATGAAAAAGTTATATTATATTAAATGTAGATATGGAGGAGAGACTTGGACGTGTGATGTAACCGACTCAATTTTAGAAGCCAATAAGCTTTTAAAAGAACTTCAAGAAGATGATCGGCACAGTAAATTTAGAATTTCAACTACGTCTGGTCCTGAAGGAGTACAAAAGTCTTGGTTTAATAAAGAACGAGTGGAAAGATTATTAAAGTAAGGTGGGATTTTCTGGGATGAGCTAATTTTTCTCGAAAATTAGAAATGGGTTTAGATATCTTGTAATCCCGTTTCGCGGTTCAAATATTTATATTCGATTTTGTGAATGTCAAAGTCATCCATAATTTTTTTACAGATTTCTGTATGTTTAAATTCACCACACGAATAGATATCAAATTGCATTAGAGCTGGGTGAGGTTCATCCCATACGTGCATTACAATGTGAGAAGTTTCAATGACAGCGATACCCGTGATGCCTCGGTTGCCTTTCATATCACAGTACTTTACATAAGGACCCATCATTACTTTCATATTGATGGACTCAATAAATTCCATTAACCAATTTTGAAGCTGCTCTTCGTCTACAGGAGGTTTGATGGCTTCAGCACGGATTATTAAGTGCTTATGCACCAACAAACTATTTTTCATTACGCTAGATCTCTTCGTATTGAGTCTTGCCAGCGTCGTTTCGGAAAGCTCTTAACGTTTGTTTACGATTGCCGTCTTCATTAAATGACACGTGGATCCAGCCGCTGTCCGGCGCTCCAGTGTAAAATTCTAATATGGCTTGATCAAATTCTAGGTTGTCAACGATCCAGTTAAATAATTCATTGTTGTCGATACTATAACATTCGAAGTCCGCCGCCTGGCCACGCGCGTGTTGCGACGTACTTTTGCTGCCCAAGGCTTCGCAAAGCTCCGGTGAGCGATAGCCCGAGGAGATACTAACGACTCCGAATTCATCACGAACTTTTTGGAGTACATTGGTACAAAGTAATTTTAAATTTTCTATATGTTCTTCTGTTGGTTCATTAGAGATGCCTTTACGCTCCGCGGTCTGCGACTTGGTAAGCTCTCTTAAAGAAAAGTTTTGGCTGAGGTTCATCCTATTAGCCTTTCTGCAACGAAGAGTACTGCAGTTCCCGCAACAGTCAAAAGAACCCAATAGACCTTGTCTATCTTACCGCCCAAATTTTCTACATCTTCGTGTACGTGCGCTAAATCTCGCTTAACTCCGGTGATGTGTCCATAAAGTGACACGATATGTTCTCTTGTTGTCTTAGGTTTCATTCCCATTATCCTAGTCCTATATTAGTTTTAGGTCTTTGGTTTAAAGCTTTGGCTTGTAATTTATTTTTATTTATTTGTCCATACGAATCTCCAGGCCAGAGATTAGCATATTGACTAGCTTGATCTATATTTGTCGTAACATTCCCACCAAACTGAGTTCCTGTTGCTAGGTTTGAATTAGGTAAAGGTGGTAGGGGCTGAGTGTTAATTAGATTACTCATTAGTTCTGCTCCAGGTAGTTGACTGAATGGATTTGGAAGATCAGGAAAGAAATCCCCATTTAATGGGACTGCTTCTAGTACATCTTTAATTCTATCCATTACATCTTCTGCTGCATCGTAAGGGTTAGCTACTCCTAAGTCTGCTGCTTTAATTTCAAAGAGTTCTCTCAGATCTTTAGATATTTTGAGAGGTCTAAACTCTGCTTCTATTAAAGAGTTAAATGCTTTTCGCTCTCCTCTATTTGTCATATTCGTATCAATAGCATCGGTAGACATTCCTAATGTTTGGGCTGCTTCTATGTCTTGATAAATTTCTCTGTTGACTCCATACAAAGCTCTATTTGCGTTGATGTAAGCATCCACAATTGCTTCGGGAGTAACAGGTCCACCTTTTAAAGTAGCTTGAGTAAATAAGTTTCTAGAATTTCTAATTCCTTTTTTATAATCTGTAATTTTATAGTTAAAAGATTTTTCTGGGTTAATTTCAACTTTTCTTAGTCCTGCAATACCAGCTACCTCATTACCGAATTGATATTCATTTCCTCTTTCATCAAATCTTCCTTTACTGTCCACAGGAAACATAGACAAACCTAATCTTTTTAATTGTTTCCAGTTTAAAGGGGCTTGAGCTTCTACTAGATGTCCCATTGCTTTGTACATTTTATCACCTCTCGAATCTTCTGGGTTCCAAATTTGTCTTCCTGTTGAATCTCTTCCTCCTCGTCCTAAAATGGGAGCTACATCTTGAAGGGCTTCGGTCCAAATGGATTCACTAATAAAAGGTTCACCTAATTCTTTGGTAGATTCAATTAAACCTAAAATAAAATCATCCATAATACCATCTTCATCAGCTCTTCCTTGCTCAACTTTATTAAGAACTGTCATAATAGGTCTTGTTAAAGTATCGTAAGCATTTAAGTGAGAGAAATCGATATAAGATAATTTTCCTTCTTCATCTTTAAAAGGAATCAATGTAGAATTTTTAGACCAGTCAGCCACATATCTTCGCATCGCACTCATTTCATCTTGCGTAATATCAAAAGCCGTTTGAGCTGCTGCAACTGTTCCTAATGGAACTGCAGCGGTTGTAATCGCCATCCCCATTAATCTTTGTCTGCCTCTGGCAGCTAAAGGTTTAACCCATTTATTATTAATTTTTACTGTGTAATTAATTTCTTTTAATGCAGTCTCAACAATGTTGGTACCTGTTCTCATAATTTCTGCTGGGAAAGCTACGAAGTTTCCAAGCGGAAATTTTCTTAATCCTTTAACAAATTCAGAAACTAAAGCGTAATTAGGAACATTGTTTTTAACTAAGTCTGCGGATAATTTATTTAAAGTATCATCATTAAATAATCTTTTAATACCATTTGCATCTACAAATTCTTGGCCTAGTCTTAAACCTGCATCGTGATATGCCTTTTGAATTCTTGATTTTTCTCCAAGGAAAGTAAAGATTTTCCAGAAATCATCTTCAGCCGTATAGTAATCCTCCGCACCTTTTTTAATTTTTTTGAATCGTTGCATTAATTTGTTCAATGCCCAATCGCTATTCTTATTATTAAGAATTTCTCCAAATTTTGCATCTTTTAAAAGATCTCTAACTTGGTTTAATCTAATATTAGAATTAACTACGTTCTCTCTTAATAACATTCTATAAAAGTCATTATTTTTACCCATCCCTGGGCCCCAGGCCTGTAATGCAGTCCACGCTGCTTTCACATCTTTAGTATTACCAAAAGGTAAAATACCATTAGCACCGGCAAAAGCTGCGGCACTGATAAAGTTTCTAGCGTGGGTGAATGGAGCTAAAATAGTCTTAGCCATTTGCGATGTACCTTTAGGATATAAAACTAAATTATTATAAATTTGTGCTGGCAATCCTGATAGCCAATCTTCCGTTTTCCTAAAACTTTCGGCTACCGGTTTTAAAGCCCATTTATCAGCTAACGGATTTACAATTGAATTTTTAGCTGCATCTTCCATTTTATCTATTTTAGCTTGTTCAATTGCATCCACTCCTTTTAATGGAGATTTAGCATCTACAAATTTATCTATTTCTTTTGCTCCTTGTCCCTTCGATGAAGCTATAGGAGCGATATCTGCTCCTCTTCCTCCTAAGTATTTAGTGGCTTCACCGGAATTATCAAATATAAAAGGTGTTGGGGGTTCTGCTCCGGCTCTTTCTTTTCCTACCTTTTTAACTTTTCTTAGCCAATCATCATAAACTACTTTTAATTCATTTGATCTTCTCATCATTTGATCAAAGGCTTCTCCACTATGAACCTGAGCTGATAAATTAGTTACACCTTCTACTAATGTATTTATAGCACTATTAGATTTCCCTAGGGTTTTTTGAATCTTTTCTTTAGCGACCCCAGTAACTTCAGATAAATTAGTATTCGTTCTTTTAATAAAACTTTTATCTCTAACTAGTTCCGACTTAAATGAATTAGTAACAAATTCTGGAACATTTTTTAATTTGACTGTGCCGGGTGCAATATTTCCTGCTAGGATAAAACCTTTTTCTAATTCAGCACCTTCCCACGTGTCTTTAACCATTCTTTCAATGGCTTCATCAGAAACATTATATCCCTTTTGTTTAGCGGTTGTTTTATAAAAGTCGAATAATTCTTTTAATGCGATCTTAACAGGTGGATAATTAGCAGCTACCATCGACTGTCCGGCGTTTCTAGAAAACACTTCATAGCCTCGATCTACTGTATTATTAATATTTTTAACCAGAGATTTATTAAAATCTTCTAAAAATTTGGGATTAAGACGTCTTCCCATTGCGGTAAACATTTCTCCTATTAATTCTCTACCTTCGCTAAAAGTATTAAATAATTTATCTACTTCTTCTTTACTAGCTTTATATTGAGGTCCTTGTAATTTTTTTCTAAGAGCTATTTGAGCTTTAGGGTCCATATCATTTAAAGTTACATTGTAAAGCTTCTTACCCGTCTTGACATTTTCCATAACTTTTTTTCCGGTTACAGGATCAACAACAGGTTTACCTGTTTCTACGTCCCATTTTACAACTCCTTTATTACCTACCGGGAGTGGACTTCCAATTTTTCTATCTTTTAATAAACCAAACCCAGACCTAAAAGGTAAATTTGTTTGAGGATCTATCTTTATTTCATCAACGCGATTAAACGATCTATTATTTAATAATTGTCCATTGCCTTTTCCCGACATAAGAACACTATTCATCTCCCCTACAATTTCTTTTTGTGTTTCTAATACCGTTTTTTTACCTGCGGACGTTTCAACATATTGTTTAGCTAATTTTCTGCTAAACTTATCCATTTGATCTCGCCATTCATTAGTTAAATTAACGGTCGCATCATATCTTCCTTTTGCTTTATCACTAATTTCTTTTTGGACAATATTTTTTTTACCACGAGCTCTTACACTTTCCGAAAGTTTTTCAAAGAATTTATTAATAGGACCTTCAACAGCTTTACCCGATCCAGCTTGACTTCTTATTTTACCAATGCCGGCTCCTATTCCACCAATCACACCAGCAAAAGCGGCTCCTTCTACTCCAAATTTTAATCTATTTAATAATTCTGTGTAAGGAGTATCGGAGTCTCTATCTATTTCAGTAGGACCTCCCATCCAATCTCCAAACGATCCAGCTTCTTCAACATTCCCAACTAAAGCAAAGTCAGTAAGTCCTGTTGCCGCAGCTCCCTGTGCATACCTTCTTGTTTTTTCTAGTCCACTTAAATATTTTCCAGATGCTTTAGCTGCTTTGGTTGCGTTGGTTAAACCTGAAGCAATTCTGAATGCAGGAGCTCCTGGTACTCCTAAATTTACAACAAGTTCTGTAATTTTTCCTACAGCCGTAGCACTAGCTGCTTCATCAAAGGGATTTATTTTATCAAAAAAAGCTTCTACTGATTCTGCTCTATCTTTATCAACTCCTAAATCCATTAGAGTTGCACCTAAAGTTGCCGCTCCTTCAAAAATTTTAAAGATACCTGAAGGAATAGCAGCCAACATAGAACGAGCCCAGCCGGCGTCTTCGCCTCCAAGCCATTCCATCGATTCATTATCGTCTACGTTTTGAGATTGTTGTGCTTGCCATTCAGCTAGTGTAGCCATTAATTACTCCTAACTTTTTTGGTTCCAGAATTCACTAATAGTGAATTTTTCTACTCCATTGATATTACCAGAGCCGTCATATTTAAGAATCCATTTAACGTTTTCATCATCAATGACATTATATCCTTTTTTTAATTTTTTTAATATTTTATCGTTTCTACCTTTTTGTAGATCTTCTAGTTTAAGATCGGAAGTATATACTAAGTCTTTTAATGGATCATTTTTATCTTTAGCACCAATTAAAGCTTTTATACCTTTTAAACTATTAAGATTTGTATCTAGTCGACTTAATTTTATGGCTACATCGGTTAAAGAATCAGTGGATTGTGGTATAATTTGGTCCATTTTTCCTTTTAATTCATAGTCTATCTTACCTTTCCAACCTTCAATCTGTTCTTTAGATCTCTTACCTGCAATGTAATCTTGAATAGCTAATGTACCGGCTGCGTCTGAAATTTTTTGTGCTCTACCTGGACGTTTAGCTTCATCTTTAAAGAATGATTTAGTTTTAGACCAAGTGTCATCACCTTCAGCTCCTGCAAATCCTAATAACATTTCAGAAACATCATCACCTCTTGCTTCTTTATATCCTAATAGATCACGGAATAATTCTTTATTTTCTGCGACTGCTGTTTTAGCATCTACTTCTGGTTCTACTGCTCCTTCTAATAATGCTTTATTTTGTGCTTCAAGTTCTAAAATTCTTTTTTTGTCTTCCGTTAATTCCGTTGTGCCGGTTTCTTCATCTCCATATATACTAGTGTCGGCGCCTATAGATTTTGCGTGTTCTTTTTGTTTTTTTTGTTCGGTTCCCCATTTAGTAACATCGTTTTTCCAATCTTGATAAGCTTGTTCTTTTCCTTCGTCACCCGAAGTATACATCTTCCACACAGTTGTATCTTCACTACTTGGGAGAGGAAATAATTGCATTCCTAAATCTACATCTTGCATTAGTATGTTATCCGTTTCTCCCATTCTTTGTGATAATTTACGTATATAATCATCAAATTTATTTCTAAGAAATTCTTCACCAATTTTTGTTTCTCCTGCAAATTCTGTTTGTTTTTTTCTTATGTCAAAGTTTGGAACATTTTTTTTAATTAAATCCTCACCAGTAGTTATTTCTGCAAATCCATATCGACCGTCCGCCATTGGTTTACCATAAATAATTCCACCACCGATTTGTCCACCACCTGCATAACCTGGGACTAAAGGTGCAGCGATCCCCGTTCCATAACTCGAAACACGTCCGCCTCTAAACATTGGTCTTCTTAAAATTCTACTCATTATTGAAATTTATACCTTATAATTACTACTCCTGAACCACCGACTCCACCTGCTGGTCCTCCACCGCCACCGCCACCACCAGTATTGGCAGTTCCTGCTGTTCCAGCAACTCCGCTGTTTACTCCTCCACCACCACCGCCACCACCAGCGCCTCCTGCTCCAACCTGTGGTGCTCCATTATCATAATAAGTTCCACCACCGCCACCACCAGCTCTTGCTGTTGGTGTTCCATTAATTGAGCTTGTTGCTCCTCCTCCACCTGGGCCTGCTGCTTCTTCAGGAGCTGGACCACATCCACTTGGGGGAGCTGAACCTGCTACTAATGCACCGCCGCCACCACCAGCACCTGCATTACCACCAGGATTATTACTTAAACCACCATTTTTTCCTTGAGCTGGACTTACTGGGGGAGTATTTCCTGTTCCACCAGATAAAGTTGAATCTCTACCTGCTCCTCCACCTGAACCACCATCTTTTCCATTGTTACTTGGATTTCCGCCAGCACCTCCACCTCCAGCAGAAGTTATAGTTGAAAAAATTGAATTTGTACCATTAACACCACCTGTCGTTTGAGGTCCTCCAGCACCTCCAGCACCTACGGTGATTGGATAGGTACTAACGGAAACTGGTAAAGCCACAGCTGGGGATGCTCCTAAAGGAGAAACTGTATAACATCCTGAAGCTGCACCTGGAGATTCTCTATAACCTCCTGCACCAGCACCTGCATTACCACTTCCTGCCGAAGCAGATCCACCACCACCTCCAGCGACTACTAAATAATCTACTGTGTTTGAACCAGAAGGTCCACCAGCATCTGTTACTTGAAAACAACCTGATGCAAGAAAGGTATGAACTTTATAATTTGTACAAACTGTTGTTATTGTTCCACCAGTTGCTGCAACAAATTCTGCTCCTTTAATTGTTGTATCGGTTTGAATATTTTCCCAGCCTTTAGTCCCATCGACATAAATCATTGTGACTGATTGACCAGCTGTTGCTAAATCTGCGTCAAGACATTCACCACCAATTTTAGATCCACCTCTACCTAATGTTACTGCCTTACAGGCTGTTGCCCAAGTATCAGCATAATCTTTTAAAGACACTATATCTCCTGCAGTTGGAGAAGATGGTAAAGTTACCGTAACTGCTCCACCTGTGGTATTGATAAAATATCCTTTCCCACTTACTGCTGTTAAGGGAGAAGTTTTAACTGTCGTGCACCAATCCACGGTCCCCGTTCGTCCGAAACCTGACTGTGTTGCACCACACGCTAGTGTGACTGTAGTTCCACTTTCACCTAAAGTTAAAGTACTCGCTGTTGCATTTGTTACTGTATTTGATTTAATTGTTGATGCCATAATTTATTTAATTTTGAAATTTATACCTAATCATTACTACGCCTGATCCACCATTTCCAGTATCAGAACCACCTACTTCTCCAGACCCACCTGATGCTCCTCCTGTATTTGCTGTTCCAGCACTAGAAGCTCCTGTTCCATTACCTGCAGTACCTCCTCCACCATCTGGTGCTGCACCTCCTGCTCCATCTTGCATTCCTGCTCCTCCACCTCCTGCGAAATATCTTGTTGAACTTACTGGACCTGCAGTCCCATAACTAGGAGCCGTTGGTCCTATAAAAGGATCAGCAATATATGCACCTAGACCACCTTTTCCTGCTCCTCCTGGAGCTGATGATCCACCTACTCCTCCGGCGCCACCACCTGCACCTCCTGCTCTTTGAGGACCTGGTGTTGGTGAACCTGTTGCTGTTGTCTCTCCACCATTTTGTCCTTGTGGAGGACTTACTGGGGGAGTATTACCAGTTCCAACTCCTCCTGGAGAACCCCCACCTCTAAAGGATGCTCCTCCTCCTGAACCCCCATCAACTTTAGGTGCACAAAAAGCCTCATTTGCGTGACCTCCTCCACCACCTGCTGATGTTATTGTACTAAAAACTGCTGGATTACCTTTTCCTCCAAAAGCAGGACAAGCGGGCGCACAAGTTCCTGTTCCACCACTACCTACTGTAATTGGATAACCTGTTGCTGATGCTGTTAATCCTGCTGGTGCCTTTAAAGGAGAATTACATCCTGGAGCCGTTGTATATAATCTAAAACCTCCTGCTCCACCTCCTCCTGCTCTCCCAAAAGAACCTGCACCTCCTCCAGCAACAACTAAATATTCTAATGTATTAACTGTAGGTTGGCCTATGTTATTAACTGTAAAAGTTCCATCTGCTGTAAAAATGTGACTCTTATAGTCCCCAACTGTGAGTGTTGCATTTCCACCACTAGCACAAATATATCCTGCACCTGTAACATCACTTGTTGAGTCTTGAACTGATTTCCATCCTTGCGTGCCATCAATATAAACCATTGTGATTGATTGACCTTTAGTTTGTAATGTTGCACATTCAGTCTCCCCATTTATTTTTGATCCACCTCTACCTAAAGTAACTGCTTTACAAGCGACTGCCCAAGTGGATTTATAATCTGCAAGAGAAACTATATCGCCTGCTGATGGACTACTTGGTAGCGTTACTGTAACAGCTCCGCCACAAGTGTTTACAAAATATCCATTTCCTGAAACCGCTGTTAAAGGTGAAGTCTTAACTGTTGTACACCAATCGACAGTTCCTGTTCTTCCGAAACCTGTTTGACTAGCTCCCGTTGCTAATGTAACTGTTTTACCTGAACTACCTAATGTTAAAGTAGAACCGCATTGAACATCGACTGTATTTACTTCTATCTTACTCATTATCCAAATAATCCTAGTTTGCCCATAATTCCAGCGCCGCCTGCTGCACCCGTTAAGAATTGTGACATAGGACTGGCTGGAGCTGCTGGGGGTGCATAACCTACTGTTTGTGTAGGGAATGCTCCCGGTTGAATTTGTGCGAGTTGTTGACCTACTAAACCTAATTGTGTGAATGGTGCAAACTCTGCTTCTCGTGCTGCAATTTGTGTTGCATCTAATCCTGCTTGTTCATAACCTTGTTGCGCTTGACCCATTGCTTGTTGGTAAGTTCCTAAGCCTTGTTGAGCTGCTAATTGATTAGCGGCTGCTTGTTGAGCTTGACCAAAACCTTGTTGTAATAATTGTCCGTGAAGTAATGATCTATTCATATCACTTCCTTTTGCATATTCTGCTAATTGAACTCCGTGTCTGCCTCCACCAAAAGCTCCTGCTTGAACTGCTGAATCTTGAATACCCTGTCTATTAATAGCTGCTTGTCGATCAAACTCTTGCATCTGTGCATCAATTACCTGTTGTTGGTAAGGTGACATAAATGGTTTGTATGCATCGGCTCCTACTAATCCTGCTAAACCTTGATCAACTTGCGTATCATATGTAGCTTGTCGGGCTGCAAAATCTGCTGCACTTTCTTGAGCACCTTGAGGACGTAAAGCCCCTAAACCGGCAGCTCTGTCAACCGCTTGGGTTTGTAAAGCGTGTTGCCCTGCAACTTGTGGTGCATACTTAGAAGTATCAATTCCTGTAAATACTTGTCTCGGTGTACCATCAGGATCGGTAACAGTTTTAAATCTACTAGCAGGTACATTACTTGCTTGTAATTTATCTAAATGTTTTAAAAAGGCTGTTAGCGAACCTTCTAATATCGGTGATGGTTTTGTTATCGTTGTTTGTTGTGTATCGTACTGTGATGCCATTAAACTCTTGCCTCCAAATTGTGCATTAAATCATACATTCTCTTCGCGCCTCTATTAACGCTTCCACCACCTGCTGCTTTAACGGCGTCAGCCGTCATTACAAATTCATTTTTAGAAAGTCTAGCTGGTACATCATCAGCTCTTTCTTTTGATCCCATTGGAATCATTCCTCCACCTCTATAATCCATTTCTGCTCCTCCTGGTAAAACGCTCATCATTCCACCATCAGCCATATTATATTTTTCATTAAATTTTATTCGTTCCGATATTTCAACATCTTCAGGTTTTTGATCTACATTAATATTTTCATAATTAAATACTCTATTTTCTAATTCTCTAATATCTTCAGGATCTGATCGACTCGTTCGTTTAGCTCTACGAAGTCTAGTTTCGTCATCTGTTAAATTTCTATCGCCAGCAAATCTTTCTAAATAATATAAAGGTTGAATAAATCTTGATCCATCGTGACTCCATTTAACACCCTCTTTAATTCCTTCAACACCAGCTGCGCCTACATCGCCTATAATTTCTCTTGCCGATTTAGTTAGATCCCATCCCATTTTAGTAGCTGCTGCAATTAATTTTGCAGCTTCTGCTCCAGTTTTAGCAACGGTTCTAATAACATCAATTAATGGAGCTCTCACAGTATAACCAATGTTCATAATCCATCCTAAGGAGTCAGATCCAAAAGCATCTTCTTCCCATACATCATCAATTTTTCCAGAGTATTTAAAAGGTCTAAAGTTTCCAATTGAAAATTCTGATAAATCGCCTCCCTTATCTAAACCTATTCGTCCTCCATTTGCTGCACTAATTCTTCCACCATATTTTTTACCGAAAACAGATAAATCCATTACTTCACCCTCAAGTCCTGGCGGTATTGAATCTGAAACTATCTTTAATCCATATTTTATTGCATCAGACTTAAGCATTTTTTCTAATTGAATTCCATCAGGACCCTGTATACTTACCAATACTACTTCTGGTTCTCTTTTTATATCGAAATCCTCCATAGTATATGTAGATTTATTTGCATCGGGATTATTAGACTCATAAAATTGTTTCATAACTTTGTCTAAAGATCCACCACTATCAAAACCTATTCTTCCACCATTTCTTAATCCTATAATTCCACCGTCTTTTAATCCTAATGATGCTAACGCATCTAAAATATCATCTTCAACGTGTCCTGCTGCTTCCATCGCAGATCTGATTGCTACTCTTCTAGCATTGTCATCGTACCACGCATCACTACCCTCTTCGAGTCCAGCGTTATATTCATCCAAGGCTTGACGAGCGCTGATCATTGCTAAATCTCCCGTGCCTTGTGTGACTGGAACAGATAATGCTTTTAATGTTTCTTTATTCATTCCTAAATTATCAAAATCACTTAAAGTTTCTTGACCTTCTTGTAAAAATTTTGTAGCTCCTTCAGCACCTCTAATTCCTAAATTTTTGGCTTTGTCTAACATACTTAATGGAGCATCTGTTTGAACAAAATTTCTTAATTCTGGATTTTTTGCTAAATCACTTGCAGACATATAAGGTTTAGTCTTCATACCTGCTAATGTTTGATCGGCTCCAGCTGCTGTTCCAAATCCTGAACCTGCTGCCAATAGAGCTGAAATTCCTGAAAAGTCTCCTTCACTTCCTTCTTGTGCTAATTGTGATCCTATATTTAAGCCACCTGCCATTGAAGCTCTTAACCAAGGATTAGCTAATGCTCCTTGAAAGCCACTAGCTCCAACAATACCTGGCCCCATCATAAATGGTGCAAACGCAGATAGGTAAGGTAATGCCGGTTTGATCTCGTTCGGTATTATCTTATCGAGTACTTTTGAAATTGGTTTAGTTAATTTTTTTAGCCAGCCCATAATTATCCTTTAAATGTCTTGAAATAGCAAGTTAGCGAAGCTTGAAAAAACGCTGTGAGATAACAATTTACAAGGTTTTTTTGCAATCGTCAACATTTATACGTCTCCGCTAGCAGCCCCTAAATTTATTTGAGCTACCTTGATATGAACATCTCTACGTATATGCTCTCTTTTTGTCGATGTAGATGGATTATCTACATCATCATCAGCTTCCTTATCTGACATATATTCTTTGCCTGTTGAAGTATTGGTTAAAGTAATCTCTACTTCAGGGGTAATAACGTGGGTCTTTTTCCCATCAATGACTTGGTATTCACTCTTTGCTTCTTGTTCTATAAATGGCATATTGCTCCTATGTTTGTGTCACTTCTGCTGGTCTAGTTATTTGTAATACAGATGCTGTCATTTTTATAACATTTCCTGTAGCACATTGCATCTTGATTTTATCTCCAGCTTCTAAAATCAAGAGGTTATTAAAGGTTAAAATATCAACGCTATTACTCGCTAATACATTACTCTTATCAAATTCATAATCCGTAGAGCCTGAACTATCACGCACGGCTGTAGTCACATCTAAAGCTCCACTATGAGTATTATAAATTCTAAGACTTTTAACAATAGTTGTTGTCCCGGTAGGGGATTCATACATATCATCATACGATCCTGCCGATGTTATTTTTGCTTGAATATTTTTATATACGTTTGCCATTAGCTTAAGAAGAAATTAAACCTTTCTGCATCATCCTTTTCAGGTTGTTGATAGGTTGAATTCAATTGTTGAATAATAGAATTCAAAGCTCTGTTAATTTGTCTTTGGTTATCTTCTGAATATTCTTTTTTAGGTTCAGGTAATCTTACTACGACTTTAGTCATTAAATAAACCCTCCGTATCTATATAAATTTATAAGGCCACCTTCTGCTAATCCCCATCCACTCATACCCGCAGCTTTATTAGCTGCTCCTACTGCATCAGCTTGTGCTTGAGATATTCCACCCATATGACTTGTAGATGAATCGCCAGCACCACCACCTCTTTGACCTGCTGCCGCTGCATTTGCCGCTGCAGTTGCCGCCGCTGCTTCTTTACGTTTTTGTTCTATCTCGGCTTGTCGAATTATTTCTTGCATCGTTTGTTTTTGTGTATTCATAAATTGATCTTGTCTAAATTTATTTTGAGGACCATAAATCAAATCATAAATTCCACCACCGGCCCAATCTCCAAATTCTGTAGCAGGTTCCCAATTTTTGTAAGCCCAGTCTCCAATTTGAGCTCCTGTTATGCCTGCTGTTGCACCCCAACCTATTGGACCGCCTAGTATATTTTTTCCTACATTAAAAGCTGTTTTTACTGCTGCTGTAGGAGCGGATCTAAAGGCACCATATTTACCTGGGTTCATACCAATATCAAATACAGCTTTAAAAGGTTGTGATTTACTTAACATTTGAGTTTTGCTTGGTACTGGACCTTTACCTGTCTTTGCTGGTTCAATTACATCTTTGTAATATTGATCAGGATATGTCATAGCTAAAAATTCTTTTGTCCAATCCATTATCTTCTCCCGTCCGGTTGTAAATCAACTTGGAAAGTTCCGAAGCGCCAGTTTTCTGCTGTACCATCATTTTCAATTCTTAAACTTGCATAGCGTCCTCTGGCTCTCGTATCTACTTTTTGAGTAGTCGGTAAAATAGTAAAAGGACTATAGGTACTATTCGCTAACGAATCAGAAGGATAATCTTTAAGTTTAATCGTTACCTTAGCTGATGATTGTAAAACTTTAAAATTAGGAATAAATCTTCTCATTGCTAAAAAGACTTCGGTTTGATCTTTAGCGAGTGAAAAATTATAAGACTGTAAAAATGAAGTGAGTTTAGTGGTTTGACCATCGGGATCAATTTGATCCGTTCCAACTTCGTGTTGAAAGTAAACGGTTTGTCCTAATCCACTGGCTCCAACAATCGTTGGAAAAGTTCCTGATGAGCTACTATTAAATCTTGTGGCATAAGGTTTAGGATAAATAACTGAATCAATCCAAGTCGTTCGAATGGAATTAACATTCGTTCCTGTATACCAATTTCCCATTGGAACATTTTTAGATTCTCCATAATTAAATACGACATACCGATCGTTATAAGTTGCATTCGCGGTTGGATACCACCAAACCACTTCTGTAAATAGGTTATTAATTCCTGCGTTGACCTGTTGTCCTTTTGTAGTATCAAAGTCATCAAAGACATAATCTTCTACACTACACGGTAAATTATTTACGGTACCATCAAAGGAGAAAAATCCATTATTCCCTACCCAATAGGCTACTCCATCTATTTCCACCACTGCATTCTGTCCAATTAAACCACAGTTCGTCCCCACCTGTTCAAAGCCAAAGGTAAAAGGTGCTCCTACAAATTTCATTGAATAGAGCGCATTATCGGTCCAGACCAAAATATTTTCTTTAGCCACAATGGCTCCCATTATTTTTGAACCATCTTGAAGTCTATAAGTACCGGCACTGTTGTCCGCGCTCGGCGCATACTCATTGATTTGTTCCTGATTAGCGAATCGAATAAACATATCATCTTGAGATGATGCAGTTCCAATCGTAGTTTCTGTTCCTAAATGAATTAAGTGTCTTGTCGTCGGGGAGATTAAAGTCAGTCGACTCGCGGTTGGATTACCTTCATCCCCTGTAATTTTAGTTACATAATTAGTTGTATTTCGTGAAGCTCTTGTACCAAAGTTATCAGCAATACTTGAATCCCAAGTATACGTTTTTCCATTTGCAATCGTTGCAACCAACGTAGGACCCCAATTACTTAAAGACCATAATCCTGGTTCTAAAGTAACTGATGAGGCTTCTACGGCTTCTCCCCATCCTGCCCAATTAGTTGCATCTTGTGCTGGATCTAAACTTGAATGAGCTTGACCATTTGAAGTACCTGGTGTGGCTGTGCCTAAAGCTCCTCTAGTAATTGTAGTTAAGTCAGCCCCTCCTATTCCTGTATAAGTAATTAACTCAGCTGTAGGGACTGTTCCCACCGCAGCTGTTCCAGCAGGAGTTGTAAAACCTGTTGTAGAAGTTAAAGTTACTGAAGTTCCCACTCCACCTGTTCCAGCGGTATCAGCACTTAAACTTCCATTTAGAGTTGTATTGACTGATCCAGAAATCGTTCCACCATAGTTTCCAATTCCAAATCCATATCCATAGGATTGTTCTGAAGGACCTACTCTTGCATAGGGTTTAAGCGTCGCAGCACTTCCTGAAGTTAAATCAGAACCTCCCCCACCGGTTTCAGCGGTTGGCGAAGTAATGGTAAAAGTTGTGTTACTCGGAACACTAATCACTTGACAAATTTTATCTTCAAATAAGGTTGCTGATAAACCAGAACTGGTTGGCATTGTAACACTATCAAAAACAATCATATCACCTTGTTGAATGGTATTAGTTGTTGAAGTGGTAACCGTAATCGATGTACCCGGTGCTGTACTGTTGGTTGTTAAGGTAGCTGAATAAGTCGTTTGAGTGGCAGCATTATCATCTTCCCAAGGAGTGATATCATAAACTGCACCTTCATAATAAACTAATAAAAATTTATCAGTTCCAATACCTACGTATCGGTTTCCATCTAAGTCTACAAAAGAATGTTGTTTTCGAGCGACACCGTGAACGGTGTCTGTCAATAAAGAGGACCAACCTCCTACTTTTTCAGGAAGTCCATATCTCCACCTTACATTATCTGAATCTACCCATCTACCGATTGCTCCAACAGCGGTATCTTGTTTATCTACTCCGGGGGCAAATTTAATTGACGTTAGAGCCATTGTTTAGCTCCTATGTTGCTTTGCTCAAATAATTCCAGCCACACGTACTATCGATATAAATAAAAGTAGCAGCCATCGCATTAGTCGTTAGATCAACGTTAGACGTACCATTATTGATAGGTTTTCCATTTCTATCGACTGTACATTTATTAGAGGCGAAATAATTTCTTGAGTCAATGATCGTTACTGTATCACCCACTTCTGGGGCAGCAGGTAAAGCAACTGTTACAACTGCTGATGTTGTGTTAACAAAAACTTGATCTCCAGCTACGGCTGTATAAGGACTATAAGTATTATCTATTGCATAAACACCATTTTTTAAAATAATAACTTTCGTTTCACTTCCATCAGATCTACATAAGTTAACTGATTTATTAGTCAGCATCGTTGTTGATGAACCGCCTGCTGTTAATACTCCTAATGTATATTTATTAGTACCATTTCTATTTGTTTGATCATCAATGAACCAAACTCGATTTGCCGTGTTTGGCATTGTTAAAGTTCTATTTGCTGCTAGGGTGCCATAAAGTCTAAGGTAAACATTTTTACCATTAGAAGTCGCTCCATCGGTTAAAGCTAAGGTAACACTAGCTGCAGCCATATCAATGGATGCATAGCCCGTCGCGGCTTGTTCTACAATTTGTAGATTGGTATTAGTGATTCCACCCCATTGTCCGGCTTTTTCACCTGTTGTGATTAATTCTAATTTTGTATTTGTACTATAAGTTGATGCCATAATTTTTTAACACTCGTCAATTGCTGTCCAGGTCATTGTTGCGCCTGGTATTATTTCACTCCACGTTATCGCAGATACTGTGCCCGTAGACAAGACTAAACTTGCCTTCGTAGGATCAACAACTGCACTACCCGTTATACTAACAGTTCCTGAGGAAATTACAACCTGATTTCCAGTAGCTGCAATCGTCGCTCCAGCACTCACTGTAACGGTACCGGTGCCTAAAGTAACTTGAGAACCTGTTGGACTTAGATTAGCATCTCCTGAGATTGTTAAAGTTCCAAGACCTAAAACAACTTGACTTGGTGTAGGAATTTCTACAATTGAATCAGCCGTAATACCAGGGTTTCCAATACTGATAGTTAACTGATTCTTAGTAGCTGAAATCGTTACACTATTGTCTGGGCCCGATGTAGAAAACGGTAATTCTGCAAATGAAGCAAATCCTAATAACATATATAATCCTTAAAAGGAGACAGTAGTGGTATGGTGGTACCCACTGCCTCCATTTAAAGACTATATTACTTTTTGAACCCACTTGGAAGTCCTAAATGAGGTCTTTTAATAATTAATTTATTCTTTCATCCCAACTTGTTGTTTCTTCATTCCAAGTATAAGCCATTATGTTTTATCCCAAATTTTCTTCAATTCGTTCCAATGATAAAGGTCTCCTAAAGGTGTTATACCATCATGTTGTGTTAAGCCATCATCAAAAGTTTCAGGAACATCTCCTGCTGGAGATTTCCATGTGTAAGTTGTTTTATCCAAATGCCAAGATGGAAAAGGTCTTGGTTCAAGAAAAGCATCTTCTGTTGCATTATAGGTAAAACCTTTTCCTGCATAATGTTTCCTTGTACCGTCAGTAAATGTTTGAACCCAAGTTGCTTCAGGCTCTTTATATAAATTTCTTAAAAAATTAATTCCATTAGCTTCTGTTGTTGCAACAGCATCTGCTACCTCAACAATCTGAGTAACTATATGTTCTCTATTTATTTTTGCAAAAGTTGCCATTATGCTACGTAAGTCCCTGTCCCTGTATAAATTAAAACTGTTTCTGAACCAACTGTTGATACTGTTGGTGAACCTGTTATTGTTCCTGTGTAATTTGCCGTTAGCATTCTTAAAATAACTACTCCTGATGCACCAGCAGATGCGGCACCTGCACAATTAGTACCATCACCACCATCTCCAGTATTAGCAGTTTTTGTTGTCCCAGCAGCTGTCTTTGAACCCATACCCCCAGCCGACCTTGTGACTGATGAATCGGTAATATTAGAAGCTAGACCAGCACCACCTGCCATATTTGTGCCACTATAGTTAGCGGCAACAGCACCTGCTCCTCCGCCTCCAGCAGCGCCATTATCGTTTGATACTACTGCTCCACCATCATATCCTTGTGCGGTAGTTCCTGCTCCTCCTACTGAAGATGTAAATTGTACTCCGTCTGCGGCTCCACCACCACATCCTCCTGCTCCTCCAGCTTGAGCTACACTATCATTTCCTCCTTGACCATATCCACCACCTGCTGACGTAATAGAAACTCCTGTTCCAATTAGGGAACTATCATCTCCTACGACACCATTAAGTCCATTAGAAGTTACAGCACCACCGCCTCCAACTGTGCAGGTGTAAGTCTCTCCTAAGGAAACCGAAGCTACTGATTCTGTTGATGAATTTTTACCTGAATTTTCAGAGGCATAAGAATTTCTATATCCACCTCCGCCTCCGCCACCACTATAATATCCGCCAGTATAACAATAACCTCCGCCACCGCCACCAGCGATAACTAAATATTCAACATTATAAGTAGGGTTACTTGCATAAGCTACAGTTCCGTCATAAAGAGGAATCCAACCTTGGGTTACATCCACATAAACAATGTGAAGTGATTCTCCATCTGTATTATAAACTGGATTAGTAGCCTTGCTTTGATATTTTAAAGAACCTTGATCTAATGTGACCGCATTTGTTCCCCATTTTCTAGCATAATCTGTAAATATAATTTGGTCTCCGACACTTGCTGTACCTGGAAGTGTAACAGTACAAGCATTTGAAGTTGTGTTGATGGGATAACCCCTTCCTGCTACTGCCGTTAAGGTTGCTCCTGTTACTACGGATTGCCAAGCAATCCCTGCGAAACCTGTTGCAGTTCCTAAATTAGCAAGGGTCGCTCCAGAAGGAATAGTAAAAGTATCTCCTGAATCTCCAAGTGTAAAAGCTGTGCCTGTCGCTGGAGAAATTTTATTAGTTTTTACTTCATCTACAACTGTTAGTCCTGCAC
>Ga0080013_1002547_pt1 | contig 21227 bp, 12 predicted proteins | sample ETNvirenome_6_85_FD_69236 | JGI IMG/M metagenome (GOLD analysis project Ga0080013, IMG submission 69236) | Marine viral communities from the Pacific Ocean - ETNP_6_85 (SPADES assembly) (version 2) | ecosystem: Environmental > Aquatic > Marine > Oceanic | place: Pacific Ocean | collected 2013-06-19 | reverse complement strand
CTGTCTTCGAGAAGCGAACCATTTACATAAAGTTTTATACCGGCCGCGGCCCTAGAGCCATCATAGGTTCCGCAAACATGTTGCCATACGCCTTCCGTGAGGGTGACATTGGTTTGCGCGATATAATCATCAGTAAACCCGGCGCCGTCAGCGATTATGAAAGTCAAGCCAACGAGATTAATATGCCCAAAGAAATATTCGTCGCCTGAGCCGCCAGTGGCAATTTTACTTACAATGCCAAGGGGGATATCCAAGTCCGTTGGTTTTACCCAAGCAGACCACGAAAAGGAAGGTTCATTACCAGTGGTTCCATCAGCGCCAAAGCTCAGATCCGCGGCGTCAGATACCACAAGTTGAGATTGGGCGTTCGTTCCATTAAAAGCAATGCTGTAGTTGTTTGCAAACTGTATTATTGGCGCATGGCCATACTGCCAATTATAATCCAACTGGTTAACACCAAATGCTCTTGCTTCAAGCTTAGCTTCGTCGCCGCCCCATCTTTGGTTGCCCCTATAGTCTAGATGCGGGTACTGGTGCTGATACTTGGATCTGGTTAAGATGTGATCCTCGACCATTGTGCGGATTTCATCAGAAACATCAGCCGATGCAGGAACCAACTGTTGCAAAAACAAAGACAAGGAAGCATCAATCCACTTGTAGTAATCAATAAACTTGTCAAGATCTGGATTGTTTTGCATTTTTTCAAAGAAAAGTTCTCTGAGCAACCGCATACTCTTGTATTCACCACGATATTTGTTTACAACCTCGCCGATCAAATCATTGAAAGCAACGACAGAGGAGAACAGGTTGACTATTTCTTGCGAGATAATACCGTACATGCTCTTCTCAAAAGCAAAATACATTTGATAGGCCGCGGCGTCTCTTGGATAAAGTTCATCATCTCTCGAAAGAGCGTTAACTGCGTCATCTGTGTTAATAACTTCGGGCAACCTCTGCTGAGATGACTGAACAAATTGTTTAGAAATTACAGCGGTCGAACTTGCGGCGCTGGGGAAGTAGGCGCGGCCGGCGAACTGTTTATTCACGTTGGCAAGAACATTCTCGGCAGGATACCTGCCGGCCAAGGATATAGACCCCGAGGACGCGTCCTGTACGTCAAATTGGCCGATGGCATTTGTTCCTGTTACTTGTGTGTAGTCCCAATTAAGGGCTAACGAGACTGACTCTGGGATAGACTGTCCGATGGCCGGATTTAAGCCAGCATGAGTGGAATCGTTGTAGAAGACGAAGTTTCTATTGGGGTTTCTCGTTCCAACATTCTGCGGGTCCATTGCGTGGGATCTGATCACGTCGGTATCAAGATGGGTTGTATACACTCGGAGCGATGATGCCAAAACGTCCGTCTCGTTAACGAGTGTACCAGAAAAGTTTGTCCTTTGAGCACCGACATAATAGCGCTTATTACCAGAGGGGCCCACTGTTGCGCCGGCGGAAGAGGTCGACAAAACAAACTGATTTCGAACGACACCATTCTCGACGTTGTAGCCCACGAGACTAACATCGTGGTCATTCACGCTACTGTCTCCGGTTGCGGCAGAACCGGTTGTGTAAGGCCAGTTTTTAGATTTGACCCTTATCGCAAAGTTCCATTTTTGATTATCGTAAACGTTAGCGTAGATGGAACTCGTAAGGGGACCTTGTTCAAATCCTGTGCCCCCCGATAATGCAAAGTGAGCGTCTTTTGAGTTCTTGTGTGTTCGAACTGCGTAAACAGTCAAGTTTGCGGCGCCGTCGGGTGGGGGGAAGACGGCTGTGAAATCTGAGGGGTCGGCGGGCGCGGCTACCATCCCAAAGATTGAAGAAGTGATAAAAGGGGTATCAAAGTATTGCGAATTAGAGTATTCAAATTTTCTTGGGAAAATAACTTCCAACTCTGCGGTCTGGGCATACGCGTTGTGAGGAGTGCTCGCTGAGAAGTATGTTATGTTTGAGGTTTCTACATTTGCGCTGGACGAGTTCTGATAAACAACTCCGCCAAACCTATCGGGATGATTAAAATCAACATAGTTTTTTCTAACAGACGTGGCTTGACGGGTCGATTCAATATCAAACGTTGTGTTGCTTCCATAAGCGTTAAAGCGAACAATGTTGTCCCCAATACCATAACAGTGTATTAAGTTTCTAAACGCCTTTTCGGTGCCTTTGGACTTGTAGATGTGAGTAAGGTTATTGTAGATATTCTTATAAATAAGGTTCTTGACCTCATTAATATCCATACTGTATTCTTCGTCAGCGCTTCGATTTGCGAACCTTTCAAGAATATCGGCATCAACAAAAATTTCTGGAACTGACAGGCCTCGGGAAGAGAGGAGGTTTCTTGCGAAAGGAATAGGTTTGTTGCTCGAACTAACATATGTAGTATCTGTTAGGTCAGGCAGTGACTTGATCTGTAGGTTTAAGGTGTCAAAATATGAACCAAGAATCTGTGTGAGTTTCTTAACGTCATTAGAGCCTTGCTCTTCATCCTCCTCAATCAGCCATGCCGGCAAGGAATCCACAAGGCTAGCCTGATTCTCATAATCATGAACACTTCCCGTTGTTGAGAGTCGGTCAAATGTCGACACAACATCTGGGTGGCTTGTATAGATAATCGGGTCTCTGAACTCTGAGTTTGCTGCTGAGGCGGATACTATAGCAGAGCCCGTATTTCGTGTAATATATTGAGTTGTACTTGTACCGTACCCGTAAATGGTACCATTTGAGACGCGGCCAGAGTAATCAAGAGCAGTTTGGTCGAGGGTCGCGTCGTTCGTAATACCTTCGTTAAACTTAAAATAGACGCCAAGTTCGGCATTTGCTATTTCTTTGTTGGTGCCGCCGCGGACATGTGTCCAATAGTTTTCTTGAATTTCTTTCTCTGTTCTCGTTGCCTTCCAGTACCTAAATTCATCATACCCGACTGCTGTTGTTTTACCATAACCAGCCATATCGGTACCGACCGAGGTACCAGAAGGATTAGTAAGGAGTGCCCCAATGCGGGCCCTGATTGCACCCGTGACCTCATTAAGGGCCACTGTCGATGACGCGGTAGCCTGAAGGGCACCGTCCAGATAAGACTTGACATGGAGCCCTGTGGAGCCCGAACTAAATGCGAACGCGTAGTGTTTCCAAGAGTTCGTATTATACGTTGGGCTAGCCATAATTTCAAGATTCTGAACACCCACTGTTCCCGAATAGGCGTTGACATATATGCTGTGGGATCCGGCTGTCCCTGAAGCGAAGATAGTTAAACGTCCATAGCCGGCAGAGCTGGAGAGCTGGCCATTCCAGAGATCGAACAAACATTCGCTTCCCCCATTGGCGAAGACGCTAGCTGGGACAGTGTGTGTGTTCCAGAACTCGACAGTAAGGCCATTGGTGGGCAAATTATATAAAAGATTGCTTGTTCTGGTGCCGACCCTGCTTAACGCAAGTGTTTCTTCGGTCTGGTAAATGTCCGTATCATAATAATTTGACCCTGTGAACTGCGAGTGGAATGAGCCTGTTGTCATCCCACCGGTTATAGCATTTGGGCCGCCGAAGACAGTTATATAGTTTTTATAATCAGGGTTACCAAAGTTTCCCGCAGGGGAGACCGATCCACCATCATCATCACCAAAAATAACATACCCAGTTGTCCGAGGGTGCTCATTTTCGAGGACATGGAGGTCGAGGTAATTAGACTCGTTAAGATACTCAGTGACTTCCTCTTCGGAACCATCGTATGGATATTTGCTCGTGATCCTGTTTACTGCGTCTTCGTAATAGGATTGAGCGGAGCCATATGTTACAAAATTATTAGGGTCACGATAATCAACCTGCGGGATGAAGCGATTGATGCGCTTTATCTGCTCCCTAACATTATCAGCAGATTCAAGTTCAGGAGCGTTCGTGACAACCTCCTCTTCGAGGCTAGTTGACTTTAAGACGGCTTGTGGTTTATTTGAATCAAAAAGTTTTTTAATACTCATTACTTATTCTGCCTTGATTCTACCTTAAATTTAAATGTTTCTGGCTGCTCGACATAGGATCCGAGATCTTCATTATAAAATGATAACTTAATTCCATAAAAATAGCCAGTTTCAAACATGTTCATATCTAAGTCAAAGTAAGAACCAGAGGTGTCGTAAGACAAGAATGTGTGCTTGGTGCTACCAGTTCCGTATGGAATAACTTTTAGATCATCTATTACTCTATAAATTTCATATGAGCCGCTTTCGACAATTTGAACAGCGGGTGTGTTTATTGCCTTAGTGTAAATAGTGGGCGCCCAATCTTTTTGGCGAGTGTAAATTCTAAACCTTGCGGTTTCATCGGAACGGTAAAAATCTCTTAAATTAGTAACCGAGATCATATATTTGTTTGCCGGTGCATTAAATAGATTTTTAACAGTTTGGGGCGCAATAGTTCCTGTGCCGTATTGAGTTCCTGCCGCGGCGTTAGTAATCGAGTCGGACAGGCTAAACCACACGTCATTAATCGCTGTAAGGGGGGTAGCAGCGGCCGTCATAGCAAATGAGGCCGAGTATATACCTGTGGAGACGTAACCGCCTGTAACGGCAAACGTAGCGCCGGAACGAACGTGTGTACCATCAGCAACAAGGGTGATGGCTGAACCGGTGGGGGAATCGGCGGAGGAAGAAAAGATACTGACTCCTATGTTTCCTGTCCCAACGTCCGGTATATTGCGGAGGCGGCCTCTGAAATAATTGTAGAAGTAGAGTGTGTTTAAGTTTTCTTCTGCTGTGGCCAAGGAACTGCTGTAATAAAAGTTTCCTCGATCATCTTCAATAGAGGAATCCCAGCGAGCCTCAATACACGGCTTCTTAAAAAAGAACTCTGTTCCTCGGGCAAAGAACTTCTTAGTATAATAAGAACGATCGGCGCCCTCGTATGCGCTTGAAAGCTTAATTATTAAGCCTTCATCTTCTTTGAGGCCCATGTCTGTAGGTGTTTTACTGTTCGCTGATGAACTGCACCACTGTTCGACCAAAGTCGTGATGTCTAGCTCTATGTCTTCCACTCCAGAGTCAAACGATGCCGTAAACGATGAGGAGGTATCTGTGAAATAATCGCCTCCGGTAGAGGACCATGCATGAGTCCCAGCAGAACTAGAAGCAACTCTATTAACCCAATTAGATTCTCCCTTATCCTTGTACAATTCCATGTCAAGGCCAGTGCCCTCGGTCCAAGAGCCAGAAATAGCGGAGACATCCATTGTGTAAGATTTGGGAAGTGTTTGGCCATGCTTTGCATTATAAAGTCGCAAATAAAAGCTAACAGAACCACTCGCTGGTAGATCACCGGATGTTCTATCCGCTTGGATGGAATTAGTGGACGCTGTGCAGTCAAACTTAATTAGAACGCGAGACTTTTCAGCCGAAGCTGAGGAGGCTTGGCCATAAATGGAAAACACCTCAAGAATATCGGCGGCGCCCATATTTGATCCAGTACCGCGAAGAGATAAATTTTCTTCAAACGCATTGGTTATAGTGTTATCCGATTTGGCGTAATATCGTTTGATGCCCATTATCTTACGGTTCCTTTAATATCAATTTTGGGATATTTTATCTCCAATATCACATTATCGGGGACAGAGAGGTATCTACCATCTGGAGATATAAACTGGTCTATATTTAGGGTCGAAGATGAGTAGTCAGAACCTCGCTTACTTATAAGTTTAACATTTACCGTATCTGCAACACCTCTGACCTTATTTAGAGCGGACATCACGTCAGTAATATAAAACCTCTCCCCAATAAATTTGGTCTTTTTGCCAAATTGTCTGATCAGAGCAGATGTTGCATTATCTAGAACCGCGTATCGATCGATCTCTTCGCTGGCAACGACCTCGAAATCGATCCCAATGTTAACTATTTTCGCATCAAGAATATCAACCGTGTCGTTGATCATCCTGTACCTATTAAGGTGAATCTTGATGTTTTCCTTGAGCGCGCTGTTCGACTGGGCCAGTTTTCCAAAAGAGTTTTCCGACACAACATAGACGTTAAGGTTCCTCTTGATTGAATCCTGATCGCGGACGACTCGGCAGCGCTTGGCGGCGCCAAGGTGGCCGGGCATGGCATATATGATTGCTTCGTAATCTGCGGCAGTGACCGCTCGATTCTGTGCCGGGAAGATGTTAAGCGCTTGATTTCTCACTTCTTCCACCGTTGGGTTCCTCACGGTTCCCAAAATCGGCTCTTCGTTAAAAGATTCCAAAGAAGTAATAACATTGGTTGCTGTTCGGGTACCCGCTATCGCGGGGCTATTGAATTCGTAAATCGGCTTCGTTATTTTGGTAATTGCGCCAACGGCGGCATTGACATTGTTCGTAGTGTTGGACCTATGCACAACCGTGAGAGTGGTGTTAGCTGGGCCGATGCCGAGCTTATCTGTCCCCATTAAATCAGAAGGGTCGAATGATTTATCTGTAATGTAGTTTTTTGCTGCCCTTTTTAACACTACATTGGCGGGATCAACCAAGCCGGAGGTCGCGCTGTCAGTATCAGATCCAAAGCCAAACTGCATCATGATGCCACTTCTATTTTTGCTTGTTACGAATCTACGGCTCGCGCTGAAGGGCCTCATCAAGGATGGAACATTGTCTCTAGTGTTTGAGTCGACATTCGGTACCGACTTATAAACAACGTCTTGCGTTAAATATTCAACTTCGAAGTATTCATTACCCTCGCTATCAAAAACACTCACGATCTCCACCACATTCGGGTTAGAGATTGTAACCTTTTTAAACTTTTCAAAAGCACCGATAGTGAAAGTGGAAACTCCAAACTCACCAGAGATCACTTGTCCCTGTGCCTTGACAGCATAACTTGTGGGCAAACCAGTCGAAGTGCTTACATTGGCGGCGACCACATCATTCGCAGGATTATCAAACCTGATGTCCTCCACGAGAACAAAACTTCCGCCGTTTGTCGAAGAAAAAGTAGTATTTCTCTTCAAGATTGGCAGATAAGCGGTATCTGGACCTAGGCCGGTGGAGGCGGCCGGGACGATGGCATAAACCGATACCATACCGGTTGTTGATTGTGGGCCCGCAAATTTATATCCCATTTGTTTCGCAAGGCGAAGGACATTGGAATACTCAGACGCGGTGTCGAGGAAACCCTCGTTAACCTGATAGTCTAGGTAAAAAGACATTATGTCGCCCACATAAGCGACTGTATCTAACATCAAGGAGCCAAATGAGGCCTCGCTAAAATCTTGAAAAGTATCCGGATAGTATCTTTTCGTGTAGTTTACGAGATCTTCGCGAATTGAGTCAAAGTCTCTGCTCGTGTAGTCAATAGGAAAAGTTCTTTTTGCCATCTATGTGTTCTCCAGTAATAAATAGTACGCAACTCAAGATGAAACTGGAATAGTTAAATCTGCTACCACGCTTGCTGATGGTACTGAGTATCTGATTTTGATTATGATAGTTGTTTTGTCTGTCATACCCGGTTGGGCAAATTGCTCTTCAGGACTAAAAACATTAAGATTTAGCAGTTTGATGTAAGGCAAATATTTTGCAACCTGTTGGCGGATTCTTTGAGATATGGCCATTGTGACGCCTGAAGAGTTCTGTTCGAAAAGATAGCTCCGGACGCCAACCCCGAATTCAGGAAACATTATTCTTTCGCCCGGAGAGGTAAGAATTACCATTTTTAAGTTTTGTTCCGCCACCTGTAGCATATTTTTGTTTAGGCCATAGGCGCCATCACGCGCGTCTATTCTTAGTGGTAGCGCTACTGATAATCCTTGTGCTGACATCTCTTTTCTCCTTTGTTAACATTCCTCTCCGTCTTTATTGAACGGACGATTTAAAAGTCTTCCTCGTTCCCACCATCGCAAGCCGTCTTCAAAGTTAACCTTTGGTTTAAGTAGTTGCCTAAGTGATTCTGTCTGGTTTGGCGGGTCAGTTGCATTGCTTGTGTCGAAATCAATAGCCTGTGTTGCCTCATAGAGGCTCGTGAAGACAATTTTCGCGGCGAGGCGTGAATCCTTAAAGGTGTTGGGGCCTCGGACCCACTTAACAAACTTTTTGCCTTTCTTTCCGCCGGCGACTTCCCACAAATCACCGCCTTCTGACGGAAATCCAGAATTACCAATCGAATCGAAGAAGGTCAAAATGTTGTACATCGATATCAGGGACGTGAACCTAGAGAGAGGGAAAACATACTTAAACATAGTTTTGTACTCTGGTGTTTTTGCCAATTCATCTATCAGGCAATAAACATCATAACTCTTCGGGTCAAACTCAATAAATGATTGATCCGGTATGGGTAATTCTGCTGATGCAATCGGTATTAGGTACCTTTGCTGGTTGGAATTATTGGTTACTCGGTAAGCCTTTGAATCCATAATAGCATCTTCTGTTACGTTTTTGGTGATCGCAGCGAAAGCAGTCTTGTTTTTGGGTGTTGACTCTGGCATATAGCAGATTCTAAGGCCAAATTTCCACCCCTCAGTTGGAATATCATGTGTATGGCCATTGTCCGACGGGTTTAGTCTAGACCTCTGAACTTCGAAATTGATTACCTCGTGATAATGTTCATTGCCACTTGAATCGGTATGTAGATCTGTTTTACCATTACCTCTTGGGCCCACTTCATAAAGGTGGGTGTGGTCCTCGATCGCGAGGGTTTCGCCCTCTTGTTTCGGCCGTCCCCAATATTTCGAAATTTTACCCTTAAGGCCTTCGCTTTTCTTTCTTTTAACAAATCTGTTCCAATCGTTCAAGTTAACAACACCATAAAGGCTTGATTTTCTGTCAGCAATCTCGGGAGGCGAAATAGCCTTGTCCTCAATCCTAATATACTTTTCTAAAATAAAGGGCCAATAAGAATCATCAGACTTAGGTCCGTCGTCGCCCCCAAAAATGGCCGGCCTATTTTGTAGCTCTGAGGCGAGGGGCTCGATGTTGTAAGCAGAAGCATCGAATGGGTCTTTCTGAACATTAAACGGTCCGCCACTGTATACTGCGCCGCGTATCCATTCATTGTTAATCATAAATAGGTGATCGATATTGCTAACCAAGGCGGGGAGAACAGAAGAAAATTTGCCTCTCAATTTTTCCAGCTCCTCCCTAATATAAAGCCCAAGAAGAATGCTGGCACTCTTCTCATTGTTTCCGACCGTTTCACTAAACGCAAGGTCCTTCGCTTTCTTGGCGGCCTCCTTACTAAACCGGGAGGAACCTGAGCCGACGCCTGCAACCGTGCTCCGGCGGCCGGGGCCGGAGAAAGTTCTTTGAAATATGTTTTGTGTTTTAATTGCAACGTCTGAGAGAACCTCTAGCTGGCCATCATATTTTTTATAATACTTGTCAACGGCTGCAATTATGTCTGTTAGTGCTTGTTCTTCAGAGGGTGTGAAATCGCCATCTGCGAGTCCCGGCTCTGTTTCTCTTTTTAAAATGCCCGAGTCAATCTTTCTAACAGTGTTGTTTACTATTTGCTCTAAGAATCTATAATAGTATTCGTTATCCGTAACACCAGATCGGGGTACCCCGTCCTGATATAAGCCCTGACGCATTCTCTCCGCTAAGAATGAATTTAGCAGGCCGTCGTAGTTACTGTCATTAAGCTCAAAAGCTGTAAACACAGGAATGGCGCGGATAAAGGCGTCCAATGCATAAATTCTGATTGTTGCTCGGAGAGCGCCTTCAAGGTTTGCTGCATCTTCATTTGTAAGAATTCTATCAAAAGGTGCCTCGATAGCACAAAGCGGATCACTTTCTAGGCGAGAGTCTCTCTCCAACTGGGTTGTCATCTGAGACACGTCGTCTTTAAGATCCGACAAGTCAAATACAGGCGTTGATTTGGGATCACACCCATCCAATTCAGGTACGAGCGCTTCTGCAATGTCCATCCAACCCTCAAATCTTCTGGCCTGAACATAGAATGGGGGCGGCACCTTTTCGGGAAACAGCTTTCCAAGAAGGCCCCCGTATATTTCAGGATCCATATACACAACCTTCGGCTCTCGGTATGGGTCATAGCCATATCTAAATGCCTCGGAAAAGCTAGCTATATCTATCAGTTCTGCCCTCTCTTCGTTATCCTTTTCTTTCTTCCTAGTTACTTCATAATCATCTGGGGTTTTTGTCTTGTTGTGTTTGCCGGTATTGCCCGTGGCCACTATAGATGAAATTCTTTTTATGAAAGCTCCACTAATTTCATCAAATCCCGAGGCGCGTCCGGAGGTATTGGATGCAAAGTGTGACCTAAATTGGACCTCTTCGGCGATTGACTGGAGTTCTGCCTTGGAGATACTTGAGTTTTCGGCCAAGTTTTGCATAAAGATTTGATATAAAATTTCCATCTGATAGGAATCGGGAATCTGGTCTGGCAGTCCCAGAGCGTCGATAACAGCCCCAACGTCAGCATCTTCTGATGCTGGTATTTTTAAATCGTAGCTGGTATACTGATACTCAGGTTCCACGCCCAAAATTGATGCCGGAGGGAATGCATCACCGGCCTTCTTTATGTCCTTTTTCTTAACTGGGTCTCCCGTTTCGCTCCGAATCGTCTCAACCACCTTTAACCCATATTCATTACTCTTTTTAAGTAAACCGGTTTTTCTATCAAATAAATTATAATCATATTCCACCGAGACTTCGTAAGACGGGTCGCCCATCTCTTCACCATCATTGTTTTCTCTTGAATATGTTGCATATTTTAATTTTACATCGGCCGATGAAGTATCTGGGAGTTCTAAAAGTTTTGACTTATTGCCATAGTTTTCAACAAAAGAGTTGGCCGACGATACATTAAAGCCCGCGGGTAGTTTCTTTTGGGCGCTTGAAGACCATTTTTTAGGCTTCTTGTCACCGACCAAGTCGCCACCAATACTGATGTTTTTCCCGTTTAATACCTTAAATAATCTTTCCTGCGGTGATTCATTTTTATGGCCCATTGTTTCTTTTGTCGGGTCCTTATCAAATATCACATCGTCGCATGCCGATAATAATTGATCTGCTGCAAAGTCGTATTTGTCTGGCCACTTGATGATTTTTGGGCCTCCGGAGCGGAACTCAAATTCGTCGATAAACGCCTTAACATATTGTTTCCTTTTCTTAATCCGACTCCGGTTGGTTTCTTTAGCCGCTTCAAGGTCGCTAAGGGCGGCCGCGGGCATGTTTACAGTTTTAAATTCCGGTTCGATGTTCATGAGTTGTACAGCAAGGTGTGCACCTACTGTTGGAGGATAGCCGCCGGCCGAGGTTCCAAACCAAGAGTTGCCCTTTCCGTATTCTTTAGCGAGTTTATTTCCGTACTTATCTATTCCGGCTGGCTGAAAGAAGCCCGTGGACGGGTCCTTAATGGCGTTGTCAGAGTTCCACTCAAAGAACCCGAGGTCTTCTGCCAACGGCGAACCAAAGTGCCTCACAAGCCAATTGTGCTTTAAGAAGGGCCGGCCCATGGTGTCTGAGAGAACGCCGTTCAACACCCCACCATGGCCAGTAAAAGCGTTGATTGGGCCCATAAGGTCCTGAACATGTGCCTGCTCAATCCTCTCGAACAGCACTTCTGTTACTGCTGTGTTAAAGTCGCCGGTTAATGGATCGTTCTGATTGAGGAAACCGGTGTTTGGACAAGAATCATCCCCTATCAAGGCAGGGAAATCTGCGAACGGCCCGTTATTCATTAAGTTTAACAAATCATTCAGGTCTTGAATTGCCTTGTCCTTAAGATCGTCAATCTGCTCTCGGCATTCCTCTTTGCTCAAGCCTTTTTCTGCAAGAAGCTCACACTTTAAATCATTGATATTATCTAAAGTCTCTGGCGAACAAGGGTACACGGGTTGCAGTAGAGCAGGAGGATAATTATCAAAATGCTCTTTCATCTCTCCAATAGTCGGCATTAGGCTGCCAAGAGAGGGGAAGAAATTTTGGAATGCTGCTGGGTCGGAGAAGATGTCGCGAATACACTCCGATCTACTTGTCGCAGCTACTTCGAGCGCTAGCGTCAATGTCGCGCCTGTTGCTTCCCCCATTAAGAGTTGCAGTATCTGCCCTTGCGTAAGCATGAGAGATAGGTCATCAATAAAATCTGCCATCTCGGAGTTAGACAATTGTTCCAAACATGTTGAATCTTGGTCGCCCAAGGCCGCGAACAATCCTTTAAGCGATTCTATCATCTGATCGTCAGAGGCATCGGGGCAAATATTTTCTCTCAACAAGTTCCTAAAATGATTATTATCAGAGGCCAAGGTGGCCAAATTAGCACCAAGGGCCTTCAGAGTATCACAAGCAAGAGATAACAGCAGATCAATTATAAATTTCAATACTTGTGCCAGAATTGCAATTGCAGTTTCCACAATTGTATCCGCTAGCGCTTTCAGCAGCCTCATAAATATGTCTTGGAAAAAGATTCCAATGTTTTCTGATAGAGATGGCAGCGTCAAGTCAACATCCCATTGACAAATGTCCGCCTCTAGGGTGCTCATAAAGTTGTCAAGCCTAGGGTTTGCTTTTAAGGGCGACTCAATCTTGCAAGAACTGTGTTTGAATAGTCTTGCCACGATGGGCGCGCCGGGTATTCTGTTCAATGAATTTAAAAGATCGTCGGCGCCGATTTGATTTAACATTGTTCTACGGTATGCGTCAACTATCTCTTTCTGGATGTCACCCAAAGCTTCGCCATATGTACCACCTGCTCCAGTAGATGGGGCACCTTGGTTGAATGCAAGCGAGCCTTCTTCATCCACGCCGAACCCGCCTGTGCTTTGTAGTTCATTGAGGGTTCTCTGATTATACTCTCTTAATCTTTCAAGGACATCGTCGGAGATATCTGTTGTATCGCCGGGTTGTGCGCGCTGTTGGAAGGCCTCTTCCAGTTCCTTTGCTGCTCCTTCGCGGGTGGTTCCATCTTTTTTTGGCCATTTGGTCTCAGGGTTATCTAAATCCTTGGCGAGGCCTCTTAGGCGAACGGAGAAGCCTTTGCCGGAATAGTTGCCCTCTTGATAATCTAGATCCCACGGTGCTGGAATATCTCCAACCTCTCTTTCAATAGTGTCAAGAATCTTGCGTTGTTCCTCTGGTGGCAGCCCAAGAAAAGATCTATTGAGGTAGTTGTCGCTCATTGCACCAAATGCTGCGGCTGCTAATGCCTTTGTGGAGCTTTCTTCGCCCATACCTTGGGCAACACAGTCCGCTGCGCTCTTGATGATAGCAAGCCAACCACACCAACCTAAACGGTTGTTTATCCGGCGCCAGAAAAGTTTTTCTTCGTCTTTTTCTTGGGCGTTATAACTACCTCTTAAAGATTTTTTGTATTGTCTTTTCTTAAGTGGCATCTCCGCGTCTTTGTATGTTGTGACCGTGTTTGCGGCCGCTTGGCGATATTCAGCGTCAGGACCATTCTTCCCAAGGGCTGCGAATATCTCTTCTAAAACGATATAGAGATATGGATCAGATTTTTCAATTCTAGCGCGGGCGCGTTCAAGATTGGCGTTCCAAAGCATTCCTGTATCGGCGGCGCCGGAGACGAATGTTGCAGCAATTTCCTTTAGACCTTCCTCTTCGGTGTTACAGGAGGTTGCATCTTCGCCTGTAAATCTAGCCAAAAGCTTATCAGGTGCCGATAAGATCGTACCTTCTATTCCGGCCATAAGATTATCAAAGTCTTTATCTGTACTTGTCCCGGTGACAAGACATTGAGATATGTCTTCTTGGTTGTAGAGTGTATTTCCGTTGGAGCCGTAAACTACCTCAAGGGCCGGTACCGTATAGTCGGTCACAACTTTGATCCAAGGTGTTGGGGTTCTCGCGGTTAAATCGGTATCTATTTCTGGGGCCGCTCCAATGTAATATAGAGTTCTTGTGTCTTCAAAAATCTTTTTGCCGTCCTTCATTAGGGCGCGCCAAAGCTTTTTATGTTTACCGGTCTTGGTAACTCTTATTTTTTCACATCCGAGCTTGTTGAAAATGATCTCTTTTAATTTGATGTCTTCACTATCATCAGAAACTTTTTCAAACTTAAAGGTTATTTTCTCTGGGACTTTGCTTGGCTTGAGGGGACTAAAAGAGAAGCCTATATCTGGCCTTTTGATCCAGTTTACAATCCTCTCCCTGAACGCGGCGATTCTGCCGGCTTCTTTTTCAAGATTTAAGTAAACCCTCTTGAATTCGGCGTCATTCGTTGCGGAGCGGTTGGGGCTTGTTAGGTTTGCATTTGAAGTGTCTGCGTTGTTGTTTCCTGCCGTCACAAAGCGACCACCCTCGTAAATTGCCCAGCGCTGACTCTCTATGTTGTAGACATTAAATGCTTTTTCAATCCTTTTAAGAGCAGGCACGAACTGCGAGCCCTCGAAGGTAACTTTCAGTTGTGTTTGTAACTCTTCTTCGTCTTTCTCACCGATTATAAGCCTTTCTGGTATTCTTTCGAAAATGTCAACAGGCACCGAAATAAGAACTCTTGTTCTGGCCTTTTTCTGAATGGGTATGTGGTACTCGTAGGTCGCGAATTTCATTAATTCTTCGACAATATCGACTTCTTCTGAGACAATATTATAGCCGGGGATTGGATCAGGAAAAAGTGCCTGCCCAGCAACGCCAAGAGCAGCGATAGAAGTCACGCCCACAACACCAGCGATGGTGCCGATTGCTGCGCCGATCAAAGAGCCCATCGGGCCACCTATGGCACCACCGTAGGCCCCATAAGTGGCGCCGGCCGCAGCGGCGGCCGCCACGGTGTCGCCGAAGTCGGCGCCGTAACGATTTCCGCGTGTATCGTCGTCTGGTATCACCTCGACATATTTAAACACTGTAACTTCGCTGGCCTTGTTAAAATAATCCAACATAAGCCTAACTGCTCTTTCTTTCTCACTTTCTTGGAAAGAGTTGCTGCCCAATTCTGACATGGAGGGACCGGGACCAACAGGGCCCGGGGCAGCAAAAGTCAAGACCATGCTTTGGGTACAATTTTTGCCATTGAAAAAAGTTTCACCCTCTCCCATCATTCTGTAGTCGGGAACATACGCGTATGGATTCTCGTGACAGATGGCGCAGGGATCCGGCTCTTCGCCGGGCTTGCTTGGATCACAAATTAAGAACTTAAACTTTTCCGGATCCAGTTGCACTCTATTGAGTATAGCCTCGGGTGTTGCGGGGGAATTAAGATCAGGACCTGTGGAGCGTGCTTGGGGAGCAGGCTGGGGCGTTATAGAAAACGCGGCGTCGGCGATCGCACCTGCATTGTTGGCGCCACCCGGAAACCTACCGAAGCGGAAAAGAGGCTGATTCTCTTGATCGCTCTCTCTTCCGAATTCTTCGAACGATGTCCTGCCATAAAGGTTTGTAATCTTTGTACTCATTAGTTTGTCCTGTTGTAACGACTATTAATGTAGATCGCGCCGGCTTCATGTAAATAGTCTATTTCATATGCTAACATGTCTATTCGGGCTTTAGTTAGTTTACCAAACTGTTTTTGTGCGAGGATGTTGTACGACGTAACATTTACAATATCTGGTGGCGATGGGGTTGATATTGAGCCGGCCGACAGAGGGCCGATGACGGTTTTTGGACTCAACACTGCGCTCGACAATCTTGGCATTATTAGCAAGAGGCCCGAGACACAGGCGTTTAATAGCTGGACATTTGAGTGTATTTTTCTTAAATATTCTTCCAAGTTATCGCCCTTGGGTATTGGCTGTAGATATGCTAGGGTTCTTTTTGAGCCGAACTCTGGGTTACCTTTTGATAGGCCTTGCAAGCCCGTTTTTGCGTCTCTGTTGCCTGCAATTAGATCAATGCCGTATACAACTCCTATTTTTCCATCGAGTGAGTTTCTGCCGGGTGGGTTTTTCTGCGTGACCAACTTGATACCTTTTCTGGCCAGAATTCTTATTTCATCAGCCTTCATGCCAATCGCAGAATCTGAATAGGAGCGGCCGACGTTTCCGTCGCAAAGATCAAAATAATCATCTATGTCGGCGCGCTGGGACATGTAAATTCTTGCTGCATCGCCGGCGGAAATGTCGTGGTTGAAGCTTCCGAAGTTCTTATCGGCGCGCCCGGGCTTAAACTTGCCATTCGTTCTGACTTCGCCGCCCTCTGCGGGCGCCCAGCCCTGCAAGCCAACCACAAGGTCGATTGCGCCTGACCTTGTGTGGCCCTTTCCTCCGTACCCTGATGAAGCCTTATTCGGGCGATCGCGGCCCAAGATAATGTAGGCATTATTGTCCCCTTTGATTACCTTTTCACTCAAACTCTTGTTGTAATCAGGGAACTTTTCTTTTAATTTATTATTGCTATAGCCAGAAGTGTTGTCTTCCTCTAGGGTGTCCTCAAATGGACTGATCGTGTTGCCGGACCGGTCGGTGTTCTCGCTGTCGTTGAGGGCGCTTGTGTTTTCAACGCCGATCTCTGTGTCCATTTTAAGGGCGTCGGTGATGTTTTGACTAGCTGTGCTGGTGCGGTCTTTCGCTGCCTTTTCCGATTCATATCTTGAATAACTTCCCATCTATTCACTCTCCTTCCGGAAGGGGGGTGGCGTCGGTGGCGGTGGCATAGTTGTCTATGTCGTTCAAGTCGACGAAGCCGTAGCCGGGGAGCGGGATGTAACCTCCAATCTCGTCGTCCCATAAGAGGGTACCGGCGAGGAGGGCGTCGTCAAGTGACACAAACTCCACGTCCACGCTTGTCGGTGGGCCGGCCTCCGCCTCCTCCAAAGTCGCTAGCTCTTCTTCCGTAAGCGGTGCGCCGGGGAGAGAGGCGATGTCGCTACCGGCCATCTCGGCTGCGAAGGCGGGTGTCGGGATCCCGTTCTGATCGGCCAACCAATCCCATGGATCTATGGCTGCTCCGCCTTGGCGCACTTCAAAATGCAAATGGGGGCCGGTCGAGGCGCCGGTGCTGCCTACAAACCCTATAGTCTGGCCGCGGAAGACAATCGGGGATGCATCCGGGTCGGTCGAGTTGAGCGCTTTTTCGACAAAGTCATCCCAACCCATAAGATGCGAATACTTTGTGATCACTTTCCCATCTGCGGATTCTAACTCTACCGAGACTCCGTAGCCGGTGTTGCTCGACACTGCGGACTTAACATAGGAGTCGTGCGCGGCGAGGACCGCTTCGCCCTGATTTGCTGAGATATCGATTCCATCGTGCATCTTCTCGATGTGATCTATTGGGTGCATGCGATTGCCATAGTCAGACATGAATGTACCGGCGGGCACGAGTGCCCGGACCATTGTATTAAGGTCAACTTCTGTATATCCAGTCCGGGCGGCGGTGGCGGCCAACTTTGTGTTCGGGTTGAGAGGCGCATCTCCGGAGTTGAAAGCGTCAATCGCACTAGCAGGCGATTGGCTATTAAGAAGAACGTCATTAAGGTTGGCCGGCATTACCAACTTCGTAAGGAGCCCCGTTGCATAATTCGTATTATCAAATTGCACATCTACGATTGAGCCTATTGCAATATTTTCCAGCGCGCTTGGAACCTCCGATGTACTGACATTGCCAACTTCAAAATACGGGTGGCGAAAAGATCTTTTAAAATATTCCCTTTGGTTATAGAGAAAATTAAATGGATTGGGTAGACAAGCAAACAATTCAGGTATCATGCAAAAATAACCAGTAGTTTTCCCCTCGGAGGGTAGAAATCTAGAGGGATAAAAACTGTTTAGAAACTGTATATATGGCACACCAGACGCATCCGAAGCAACCGACGCCAAAACAATAGCTTTGAACGAGAGCGCATTTTTAAACTTGTTTGGCTGCATGGCTTGGCCGACAAGTTTTGTATAGGTAGCAAGAGGATTATCAATAATCATTGCGGGAGTCAGCATAGTTGTAAAATCATCTATGACAGAGGAATTTAATTGGTCTAATAAAATCTGTCCGATCTCGCCGCGCTGGGGTGGCGTGGCCACTTGCTGCACCGTCATGATGTTTCCTCCTGCTGGAGCATGTCGAAGATATCTGCACGATCAGTGTCTGAAAGGCCCGTGTCTCCCGACTGTTGCTTATGGATCAAGCTCGAAATTTTAACCAGTTGTTCATTGGATCTCTGGAGTGTTTCCACGTACTTGGCAGCCACAGAGCCAACCTGAGTGTGCCTCTCTTCTTCTTTAGAGAGGTACCTCATAACATCGTCTAGGAGTTCCTTGGTGACCTCTCTATCGTCTTGTATGTTTTTGATCGCTGTCTCAAGATAGTGATCTAAATTTTTCATAAGTCGCCTTTATTCCATTTGTCTCTAAAGATTGCGTATTTAACACGCATCTTATTGAGATTATTAACAACCTGCTTGGTGTTTAAGCCAGTTATTTCTCTCATGTATAAATAAATAGCTTTCTTATTAAAAATTTCTATATCTTCGGCGCTCTCAAACAGAATACGAATAGCATTTAAGACCTTTTCTTCGTTTACTTTCATTTTATCGTGTTCCCAAGTATTGATCTCATTCTTGAGAAAGTTAAAAAATTCTTCGTGCTCGCGGCGGCTGGGATAGGGATTGAATGTTGAAATGTACTTTAGCTCCAACTCTTTAGGCAACTCTTCAATTATCTCCAGCTCGGTCCTTCTTTTCTTGCTCTGTTTTTTGACTTTGTGGATAAACCAGTTCTTGGTGATCACCGAGAAGTAAGAGAACGCCTTTGCCTTCTCTGGGTTATACTTGGGTAAGATTGTAACGAGCCACACTTTGCACTCATTTTGCAGGTCGGCAATGTTGGGCAGAGTAGTAAACTTGTAAGTATAAACTATCTTGTCCACCATCTCACTGAATACCGGGCCTATAAACTCATTATAGAGATAAGACCTCTCTCGGAGATCTGTCGACGCTACATACTGAATTATTGCGTTCTCATGTTCTTTTGTAAAATACTGTTTGCCTTTTGATCTTCTTTTTCTCGGCTTAGGCATCGGCATCATCGGGCACCTCCTCTGTCAATTGTTCCTCTGCTTCTTGATCGAAGAGAGTGTAGATTTCTACGAAATCCTCTAGTGTGTCTGTTAGGCCTGAGCAGTGTTGGATTAGGCTTCCGAGTGTCTCGTCTCCATAAAACAATTCCAACTCATGTACTTCATTCAAGTGTCTGTCGAAAAGCAAAACCTCCCCAACGAGCGTTTGCATGTTCTCGGAGACATCATAAAGGCTGACCATTAAGTTTCGGCAATACCAAGCAAGAAACATGTTCAAGAGCACAGAGATGCTAAATAACACTATTAATAAAATCTCAAACATCATCTATCCCCTTCAATATCTTTTCTTTGGTTTTGCGAACCTCTTCCTTGGTATCCTCAATAAATTCTTTAACAACTTGGCCCGGCTTTTTCCCACCTTCTTTGGCAGAAACACGAAAAGGCAAAGAGGGAATTCTCTTTAGAGAGCCCTCCTCGCCACAATCACAATCGGTCAATTTATCAGAAATTGAATGAGATACTTCGAAGGATTTGCCACAAACATCGCATTTATAAGTATAGCGCGGCAACTTATTCCTCCTTGTTTTCCTCAAAATCTTCCTTCAATTTGACAAGAGGTGGATTAACAACCACCAAACCTTCTTCCGAAAGGCGAATTTTAAAAGCCTTTAATACAGGTACTATATCTGATTGTTCCATCAAGGACCTCTGAAGTGCCATCATTATGGCACCGAGGGCTTGATCGGTTAGATACATGTTTTTTTCATCGTTACTCATACTAGTCTCCTTTGTTTCTAGTTACGGCCCCTTCTATAGCGAGCCAATCTTTTTCTTCGCGAACCTCTAGGTTCTTCTGCCAAGCTGCTTTTAATATAACCGGTTTAACACCTTTTGACAAGCAGAAATCTGTAAATGCATTAATATCTTTCGGAAAACATTTCCCACCGAAGCCATGAATGCCATGTCGGCCCGGAATGGTGGTATGCATTGAATTAACCCAACCGGACGATAAAAGCCCTTCTACTGCGGTTTCCCAATTAATCCCTTCCTTGTCTGCCACTTGCTTAAATTCATTCAAAACAGAAATTTTAGTAGCGTAAAAGCAGTTGCAAAGATATTTTATAAAGCATGCCGTTTTAAAATCAGTTTTTATATATTTTGTAGTCGGGAATACACGAAGATACAGGCGCTCGACTTTATTAACAGCATCGATGGGGCCTCCAAGAACAATCCTAGACGGATTCTTAAAATCTTCAACGGCGGTGCGTTCGGACAAGAATTCAGGATTATAGACTAAACTCTGTTTGCTGAACTGGTTGTTCAATTCTTCGGCGGCTTCGGGCGTGATTGTGGATTTTATAATGATGGTTTTCCCGTTATCCAAGAGTCCGATAGCATCCTTAATGTAAGATATATCTATCTTGCCAGACATCATCGAGGGAGTAGGAACACACACAAAAATTATATTAGTCTCATTTACTTCTTGTAAGGAGTTCTTGCATTTGTCAGGCTTTACATCGTACACCAACACATTATAGTGTGGTGATAAACCTTCATAGATCGCATTTCCTACAAAGCCGTTTCCAATGATGCCAATCTTAGTCATTTTTTATTACCCCACGAGATAGCTCTACTATTTTTGTAGCCCAGCCAACTCTATTAAACCTCTGCACTTTCTGGTGGCCTGAGGTGGCGATCGCCTGTCGTTCTTCTGAGTTTTCTAAATAATATTTAATCTTTTCGTTCAAGTCATCAATGTCTTTAAAAATTATTAAATCTTCGCCTTCAACGAAGTCGGTATCTCGGCCGGTCCAGTCATCAGTCATAAGAAAGCCTCCGGCGGCCATGATCTTGTACACCCTATCAGAGGCGCCCATGTCGGTGCAAAAGTTTAAATTTATTCGCGTTTTACTCACACTTATTGAGTGTTGTTGGCCGAACGCGTTGTTTATTAGCTCTAGGGGGTGATCTAGCTCCGCAATGGTTGCTTGGCGGTCGCCATACAAATTGCCTATGAAACTAACATCATACTCTTTTTGTAGTTCGTGGGGATGCTCGACTGCTTGGTCAAACCCTTCACAAACGTGAAAACAATTTTTATTAATTTTCGCCACTTCTTCGAGGACATTCCTTTTGTCACAGCAGAAATAATCAACCACCCGAGCCGCTTTTAAGATGTCTGGGTGTTGGAGGAGAGTAGCAAGGGGATCCATAAACCACAAGCAAGTCTTTGTCGCCTTGGTTATCTTTTCGAAGACCGCAAGGGAGAGCAAATTACATTTACTAAAAACTACGAGATCAAAATTACGCTCTTCGACCAAAGAACAGAGGTGCTCGTCCCTTGCTGTTGGGCCTA
>Ga0080013_1002546_pt1 | contig 21230 bp, 34 predicted proteins | sample ETNvirenome_6_85_FD_69236 | JGI IMG/M metagenome (GOLD analysis project Ga0080013, IMG submission 69236) | Marine viral communities from the Pacific Ocean - ETNP_6_85 (SPADES assembly) (version 2) | ecosystem: Environmental > Aquatic > Marine > Oceanic | place: Pacific Ocean | collected 2013-06-19 | reverse complement strand
CTCTAGACTTACCCGCACCATAAGGCTTAGGCGCTCCAGGGGTTGCAATATCTTCTGGGCCTTCATAAGGAACTGTACCCTGGTCTTTTACACTGAACTTATCCACAGACACCTTGGGGTCTGAGAACGAAGTCTGGCGCTTAATACCATTAGAGCCTTTACCTGAACTGCTGTAATCGCCTCTGCGTTTCTGGCCTCTTTCAACAGCTCTGCCTTCCGTTAATCCAGGCATATCTTTCTCCTAATGTTACTTAGTCTTTTTAGTTACTTTGGCTTTAGCCTTTGCTTTCTTCTTAGCTGGCGCTTTAGCCACGGGTTCTTTTTCAGGAACCGGCGTTGCTTCTACTTCTTCAACTAGCTTGGCAATCTTCTCACCCGCTAATCGAAATTCTTCTTCACGTTTGTTAGCCGCTTTCTGTTCAGCTGCTCGCTTCTCTCTTACGCTACTCATCAATTTCTCCCAAAAAAGTCTTTGGCCATGTTCTCTGCGGTCTTAGCCATCTGGGCTTCACGTTGCAGATTTAACCTATCTTGCGCAGTATCGTTCTTCATGTCAGCAATATCAACCTGAGTTTCCAGACGATCTTCTGCCATGCCTATGTTTCGATCCAGTCGTTCCTGCTCAATATCAATACGCTGTTGTGCTTCGCTAGCCTTACGATCAACGTCTTCAGCCTTGATTTCCAGTTCTTGCTTTCTTAATTCAACCAACGGGTCTTCATCGTCCTGGGTCTTGAACTGAGGAGCCATTTCGCTTAATAACTGAGCAGTAGTCTGCGCAACTTTATCTTCAACCAAAGGATTCATTTGCTGCTGCATTTGTTGAACTTGCTGTTGCATCATTGGATTCTGCGCTGCCTGCTGTTGCATCTGCTGCATTTGCTGTTGCATTTGAGTGATCTCAGGATCCTGCATCGCCATCTCTCTAGCTTTTGCGTCAATGTGTTGATACACATGACCTTGAATGACACCTAACAATTGCTGTTGCCCTGGCGGTGTATTCTGCGCAATTGAACTTTGATACAGGGTTAAATGCGCAGCAATGTGGGCATCATGGTCCTGGTCAGGAAAAGCCTGTGCAGGTTGCCCCTGAAGCATCATGGAGTTTTCCATCGCCGGGGGAGTTGGCTGTGGCTGTGGAGGAGGCGGTAATAACTGATCTACCTGCTGTACTCCCATCGCCTCATACATCCTGCGATACGCATTATGTATACCCATCGGGCCATGGATCTCTGGCGCTGACTGGACCATCTGTAACATTTCCTGGGCCAGCATCACGCGCTGACTCATGGAGAATATGTTGGGATCACTAACCGGAATGATGTCTATACGATCATCAAAGTCGGTCGCCATTAACTGCTGTTGTCCGTTAGCGACCATGTAGGGGTACGCTTTAATGGGCGAATCCCTTAATACTTTCGCTAACAGATTAAATTCAATGCGCTGTGAATAATGCATCCGCTTGTGGATTGCGCTCATTACACGGCTACCGCGCTCAAGCAAGGCGATTGTCGTTCCTACAGGTGCTTCCTGATTGCCATCACCCACCTGCATATCACCAATCGAGGCGAATCGTTTGCCTGCCTCAACGAGCATTCCCAGCAAAGACAGTAGCGTTCCACTGGGTTCCTTGAACGGCAATGGCATTAACGCATCGCGTAATGAACCACCAGGAGCATCCATATCCCTGAATTCACCAGGCTGGAGGGGAGTATCATCGTCCCTTATCCTGATGCCTCTCGCCTTGAAACCAGCTGGAAGGTTTGCCAAAGTACCCGCGTCAATCAACTGCCGTAGTATTGAGGTCGAGGCTTTGGACAAACCGCCAATCATATGGGTCAAACCAAACCCATAGAAACCAACTCCAGGTAAAAACTTGTAATGAACAAAGTAATCAATGCGTCTTCGCATCGGATCAACTTGCTGGTAATTTCTTCTTATCGATAAAACAGCAGACTGTTTAGGGAACAGTGTGACAATGTATGGCAGCTTAATGCCAGTCTCTTCGCCCTTTGCATCTACATCCTCAAACCCTGGGATGTCCAGCTCAACGTGCATTTCATACAGTTCTGCTTCGTAATCCGTTGGCCCAGAAGGCTTAACGCCCTGAAGCTCATCAATCTCTTCATCGACTTCATCGTAACCTTCCAAGTTACTGCCCTTACCAGACATCGGGGTCTTTTTGTAAAACCCTGACTGTTGAAGCTTTTTCACCTCATTGGTAGGCATATCAATGACATGGGTAATTCTTACCGCATTATCAAGACTCGTTGTTCCATATGGAACAATCAGCTTTTCAGAAGGAATAAACCGCGAAACCGGGCGGCTTAACGTCTGGTCAAAGTGAACCTTACGAAACGCGCTTCCCGATAAGGGGAGATAAAACAATAACTGGTCTGTCTCAGGGTCATATTCTCGCATCTCCTGGGTCAGCATATAGTTCATGTACTCCTGTACACGCGCTGCTTGAAGATCTGTCTGCGGTGTACCCATACCCACTGTCTGGGTCTTGACCGGTCCACCGGAAGGCAACATCTCTTTGTATGCCTGTGCCTGGAATTGAGTAACGGATTCAGCTAGTAGAGGGTGAATTACGCCTGAAGCGCCTTCAAATGGCTCTGTGCGGTCTTCAAACTTCATGCCGAGGAACTCAAGACCTTCCTTGTACTGGTCCATCCATTCCTTTCTCGAAGAGATATCGTCCTGAATATCCCCCATACAATCACTGAAAACCTTGCCCAGATCCTGATCTTCCATGATTTCAGCTAGGTTCTGGTTGAAATCCCCCGCCATACCAGGATTTTCATTCTCATCCATACCAAAGACCATGGTTCCGTCATCGAGGGTCTGAACCTGCTCATCAGGCATTTCTTCAATAAACTGGTCGGTTTCTACTTCTTCACCAACAAGGATCTCTTTTGAATTGTCTTCAATGCCCAATTCAGCAATATCAACTTCATCTACACCGCGCTCAATCGCCATAGGCTAACCCCATTTGTTTTCCCAGCGGGTCTTAGTGACTGCACCGCCGTGTTTAAAACCCCTAAGCGTCTTCGCTAAACGAGCGCGTTGGCCAAGTTTTCCTCCCTCCTTGGCCGCAGCATTAAGCTTTTTCGCAGGGATCTTCTCGCCTTCCTTCACCCCAAGTTGCTGACGCAGTGCGCCTGGTTTCTTGATCGCGCCTTGTATCCAGCCGCCATCTTTCTTATTTGGCCCAGGCATATAGCTATCTCATCGCCTTGCCGTAACCGCGCTTCGCCGCGCCTACGCCACGGGGTTTGCTTTTTCTAGAAGAACCAGACTTGACCGCCATACCACCACGGGCTTTTTTCTCCACAGTTTTACGAACCATGCTTGGCTTGGAAGGAATGGCTTCTTCTGTGGTGTATTTCTTACCCTTAAAAGTAAATGTTTTTTTGCCAGCATCTTTAGCTGATTTAAAAGCTTTCTCAAATGGCGTTAGTTCTTTAGAATCCTTTTTGTCAGAATCCTTCATGGCAAGGTATGTGCCGCCACCACCAGCGCCACCACCAAGAACCAACCCCGCAGCTAAACCTTTTTTGCCGCCTCTTACTTCGTTAATGTTTGACTGAATATCGACATGACCTGGCCCCATTGCATGGGTCACTTTCCCGTCTTTACCAATGATCAAGCCTTTAGACGGTTCTCCAGTCCTGGTTAATGCTTTTTCAGGATCTCGGTTTTTAAACTTTGCAATCTCACCTCTAGTCCAGTCAATACCTTTTTTTAAAGCCCCAGTAAGGGTTGGTTTCTTGTCAGACATAAGGGTTACCTTATTACTGCGCCCCACCCACGGGTGGCTGCACCTGCGCTATTAGGAGTTGATTTCTTTGTCGCACCACGGCTTTCGTTACGGCGTGACTTCATGCTCTGTGACTTGGTGCTTTCCTTTCCTTGACGCTCACCCAGTGACTCATCAAGTCGGGCAGCACCGCCCTGGTAATAACCTTTGGCTTTAATCTCACCGCCATCAGCTTTGTTTCGAGCCATTCTTTTCTCAACCCGAGCCAATCGCCTACGCTGCCTTCTCTTCTGCCCTTCGGTTCCAGAATCAGAAGCAATTCTCTCTTTAAGCCTGTCAGCCCTGCGCTGGCGAAAAGACTTCTTGGCAGGCTTGTCAGCCGTACCAGAAGCTGCTTTATTTTCATCTTCGGTTACAGTGTTGTATTTCTTACCATTCCAGGTAAAGGTCTTGCTGCCTTTATCTTTGAAATGCTTGAATGCGTCTTTAAACGAAACACCGCCCTTGCTTACACCAACATTAAAATTCTTAGCAGTGCTTTTAGGCGCTGGAGGTTTAGGTTTATTATTTTGACCAGGCGGGACTGGAAGACCTCTTTCATCAAACCGTCCGTCCTTCTTTGCATCTCTTTCTTCTGCGAGCTGCTTGTTGCTTTTCGTAACTTGTCCTACATCAACACCAGGAACATATTCGTCTTTTTTAGCCATTAGATTACTCCTCAGTAATATGCGCGTTTTACTCGGTACATTTCTTCTTCAACCTCGTCAGAATGAAGATTAATGAAATTACCCTGTCTAAATCTTAATATTGCCTGAGTCGTAGTATCCACATAATCATCATTTGGTGCAAACGGAAAAGCCGCACACTCTTCAATGACTTCATCAGCGAACACACGGTCAGGTGCCCAAACCATTCCAGACTCAAATACAGGACTTACTGCATGTACGCGAGTCATCTTATCGTTCCCTCGACTCGGTCGGTAATTAACGACAGGGATCCCCATAGCCCTTAACTCATGAGTCAAAGGAGTCCCGCTTGCCTGGGACTCTATGAGTACCATGTCGGGTTTGTATTCATTGTACTGGTCCTGGGCAACCATCTTTAGGTCTGGGAAATCCCACCTACCCTTCTGTGCATCCAGCAGAATGATCGCATCACCCTTTCCCTCCCCAGGAGAAAATACCCCCCAGGTGGTGATCGCACTATAATCCGCAGTTTCCTTCTTACTGAACGCCGTATCATAACTCTGGATCACATAATGACAGTCTGGCGGGTCATCCAACTCCCAGGTATTCCACCAGTCGCGCTTAATGATTGCGCCTTCCTCAGATGTGGGGTTCTGCTGGTACTGGGCATTCCACTTAGCCACCGGAATCGAAGCCTTAACACTCTCCAATTCCTCCTTCTTCCAGAATTCAGGCCACAAAACCTTGTCTGTATCTTCAAAAATTGCAGGTAATTCAATGACTTCCCACTGATCTGCGTTGGTTTCGGTCTGTCGATTCAACAATCTGCCCGTTAAATCCATCGTAGACCACCTGGTCATCACGATTACAATCGCGCCTCCAGGCTGTAAACGCTGTCTCGGCCCTGATGTATACCACTCATAGCAGGAATCCAGAAGGTTCATGCTCAATGCGTCCTGCTCAGAGTGAGGATCATCAATGATCAATACATCTGCGCCACGGCCTGCGATTGCACCGCCCACACCCGCCGCGAAATATTCCCCACCCTTGGCAGTCTGCCACTTACCCGCACTCTTGGAATCCGCAGCCAGAGTCACATTTGAAAATATTTTTTTATATTCATCCGTGTCCATAAGGTTCCTAACCTTTCGGCCAAAATTAATGGACAAATCCGCTGTGTGGGTGGTCTGCATAATTTTGAGCTTGGGTCGGAGTCCCATCATCCACGATGGAAAATACACCGAAGCGAATTCAGACTTCGTATGACGGGGAGGCATATTGACAATCAATCTTTTTAATTCACCCTTGGCGACCGCTGTCATGCGATCCGCAATAACACGATGATGTTCACCCTCAATGAAATCAGGCCAGATGTACCGGATATAGTCCATGAAGGAGTCCCGGCACTTATCCTGTTCTTTTAAAAACTCAAGACGCTCCTGTAATTCGAGCATCTCTTTCATATCGCCTTCGGATAAATGGGATAAATTGGTCAAATCAATTTTTTTTCATAATTGTGCGTGGTGAATGATATATATATATAAATATATATTCCACCGAGCTCTAGGGGGTCGGGCCTCTAACAAGTTTACACACACATTTTCGATTTCTTGGTATGGAGTCCCGGCGTTTATTAATTTGTTAACGTGCGCGCGTCTGTTATCTTGTTAGCGTGCGTGCTCTTGTTACAGGTTTGCCTGGTCAATGCATCTTAGCGATCAAATAAAAAGACAAAATAAAATGATAAAAAGGTTTGTACTTTTGTTTGAATACATGAGACAATCGCTTTGATTTTTCAACAATGAAAAATTTTAAACAGACTAAGGAATGATATGAAAGATCAAGACAAAAAACTTTCTACACTACAAAAAAGCGTAGACCGATTAGAGACAAAACTAAATAAGCTTGATGACTTTAATGAATACAAAAGACTGAAAAGCGTAATGTCTAAAATCAAATCTCCAAACGCGAAAACCGCAAAAAAAAGATTCGATGTTAGTGGGAAGGTATCTGGCACCATTACAATCAATGGCGAAAAGTGTGGTTATAAGATTAGCCAAGTACCAGCGCATTTGAAGGCATCAATCTCGCCGCCTCAATAACCCAAACCGGGAGAGTTGAAACATACTCTCCCATCAATTAAACTGTAACACTAAAGCAAAAGGAGAATGCCCCGTGGCTAGAACTACATTTGGAAAGACCCGCGATACCTCAGAACCATACGCCATCTATCAAGATGGCACTGGTTGGGAGTGGAGAATACTTAAAACCTATAAGCACTCTGACGCTGAAAAGAGCGACCAGTATGCTCGCTGGTTTGTCGCGGCAACGTCGCCTTTCATGCATAACGGATTGTATGAGCTTGGCGATACCTACCGCTCAACTATTCTCGACAATGGCCGACTGGTCGAAGGTACGCCAGAATGGATTGAGCAGTACGGAAACTAAACCAAACCGGGAGGCTTCGGCCTCCCAAACCCAAAGCAAAAAAAAGGATCATGAAAATGAAAAACGAAATCGAAGTATCCAACGATTGGACTGATATAAATGTTGACGGCACATGTTTCCACGGAAACAACATACGCCTGCCATACCTGACACTGGTCGAGTTACTAGGCGAGCCAAGCGATAGCGACGGCTATAAGGTCGACGCGGAATGGTTATTCAAAGATAAGGCTGGCAATGTCGCGACCCTATACAACTGGAAAAACGGACCGAACTACACCGGCCAAGGTCGGGTCGAAGATATTAAACACTGGAATGTCGGAGGCCATGAAAGCTCAACCTCGCTTATCATCGTGATGCGCGCACTGGTCGAAAGAGGCATTGATAAGAATATTCCGCTAGCGGATCTATTGGAGAATACATAATGATTAGATACTACCTTGGACCCTTGTTAGGTTTCGCTCTATCAACACTATTGCACATGTCAATGAATTGGATGGGATGGTCGATGAACATATCGATTAACCCATTCTTAGGCGGCCTGCTCTCGGGGTTGATTATCGGATTTATCGTTTACTTTATGCCAGAGACAGAGGCAGAAAAGAAGACAGAAAAGAAGGCAAAAAAGAATGACAAGTAAAACTCTTTACATCATTAGGGGTTTGCCTGGTTCAGGCAAGTCAACACTGGCTAATAAGCTCGCGCCCTCGGCGAGCTTTGAAGCTGACCAGTACTTCACTAACAGTGAAGGCGAATACAACTATGATCAATCGAAGATCGATAGCGCCCATCATGTCTGCCAAAAGTGGACAGAGTGCGCAATGGTGATTGGTCATGAGGATATTGCTGTCGCTAATACTTTCACTCAAATGTGGGAGATGACAGTGTACTTTGAGCTTGCAGAAAAACACGGCTATACAGTGAGCGTGATTGAGTGCAAGAATAACTTTGGGTCAACTCATGATGTGCCAGAGTATGCGATTGATCGAATGGTTGAGAGATGGGAAACATTTGATAGGGTGTTTTAAACACGCTGCTAAAAATGTCAGGCGGGTATGAGCGTCAGACAAATTCCTTGCTAGCCTGGTAGATGTAGACCTGGCTAGCTTTAAAGAAATAGGTGGGATGCTGCGCCGTGCAGCGTGGGGATCATCGATCCCATTTTCAGCGGCCAATTCCACCAGCTCATACATATATATATAAGGCCGCAAGGCCGCAAGCGGAGCGCAAGCTCTTAAATAAAAAATATAGGCCGCAAGGCCGCAAGCCTGGTCGGCATGCAAATTTTGCCTGGTCAACACGGCAACACCACCACCACAGCTAAAAATAATTTGTTTCTTTTGTACTGTCGCATGGTACAATTGAAACTCCAAAGCAAATGAAAAGGAATGGAATGGAATTAATCACAGTTAAACAAGCAAAAGAAAATATAGGCGGATTGTCTAATCCGTCTAAAATGCCAGATGATTCTCAATCGTTTGGTATATCTGCGAAAGAATGCAAGACAGGTTCCCAACTAGCAAAAATTCCCGGCTCTATATGTGAGGAATGCTATGCACTAGGTGGGTTTTATATAATGGCTTCAACCACCAAGGCGCACGATAAAAGAATACAAAAAATTTATTCTAAGGAATGGGTTCCTAGCATGATCACACTGGCCAAGCGTAAACCATTCTTTCGATGGTTCGATAGTGGTGATCTTCAAAGTATGCTCATGTTAAAGAACATCGTTAAGATCGCGGTCGCGGTCCCGACTACTACATTCTGGCTACCAACAAAAGAAAACAAGATGGTTGCAGCGCACCTGAAAAAGCATGGCGCATTCCCTAAGAATCTAATCGTCCGAGTATCCGCTCCGATGATAGACGGCCAACCGCCGAAGCGATTCGAGTTAACTAGCACAGTACATAAAAACGAATCGCCGATTGATCATGAGTGTAATGCACACAATCAAAACAATCAGTGTATGGATTGCCGCGCATGCTGGAATCCGTCAGTTAAAAACATATCTTACAAATACCACTAGGAGAAAATGAAAATGAAAAGAATGTATCAAGTCGAAGTCGTTAAACAAGTTGTAGAAAACTATGAAGTCGAAGCGACCAGCCAAGAACACGCCGAAAAATTAATATCAGAATTGGATTTTTATAATCTTGATGCGATCAATGGTAAGTATGTAGACCATTGTCGATTCGAGCATGTCGAGTCAGACATAATCGATTTAGAAATAATGGTCGATGGCTACATGGAGGTGGAGTGATGCCTAAGTACTTGGTAACAATAACATCTTCAAGCGTAACCAAACATATAATCGAGGCCAAAGACCAAGACGAAGCGGAGGAAAAAATGTGGGACATTGATGCTTACGAAGACCCGCATTCTGAATATGAATTGGACCCCGAATGGGATGTCGAAGAGATGGGGGAGTAATCCCCCGCCCAACCTGGACCCAACCTGGCCCAGCCCCATGCACCACCCTGGACAACACACCCACCCGCATCAAGCAGCGCATCGAGGGCGCAAGCAGATCCGCGGATCGATGAAGGCCGCAAGCTCGCAAGCATCCAAGCTCTCAGATATTGCATGAGGCCGCAAGCCTTCAGCCCGCAAGCACACATACAGATCGAGGCCGCAAGTATATATACAGACTCAGGCCGCAAGCCCCAGCACGCACGCACAGCCGCGCACAGGCACGCAAGGGGAAAGGGCGTGGGTAAGGGGGGAGGAAGGCTCAAATCCTCCTGTACACAGAGAGAAGGAGGGGGAGGGTGCGATTCTCCCCCCCTGTATGCACCCAATACCCCCACTTTTATAACAGCTATTAAAAATCTAAGAGTTTGACACACATGTGCAAATGAACTAGTCTTCATGAACCGTAAATCAATAAGGAAGTTAAATGGAAGCATTCCAACCTAAGCCAAACGACCCTGCACTAGACTTGGTCGGTAACAAAACCCCAATCACTTTGAAGAACGTCAAGTTCTCTGAGTGGGCGAGCGAGGAGACACACTGTTTCCAAGCGACCATCTACCTAGATGGCAAGCGAGTCATGAAGGTATCCAACGATGGACATGGCGCACCCAACCAGTACTACCACACCAGCGGTCAAAGCCATGAAGAATTCAAGCGTCAGTTTGAACGCGCAATCCAGATCGGTACTGACTACATCAGAGAATCGCGTGACGATACTTGGGACAAGTGGTCGCATGAATTAGCGGGAACGAGTGAGCTATTAGACTGGCTTGTCTCTGACCTACTCAATGAGCATCTCACCTTGAAGGAGATGCGCACCAAGATGAAGACCAAGACCATCTTCTATGACAAGAGGCTTAAGAAAGTTTTCCACTACAACCAGAAGCCAACACCCGAAGCGTTAGCCATGTACAGAAAAGAACAAGTGCACGCTTTATTTTTCAACAACCTTCCCGAAGCGGAAGCCTTTTACTATTGGAGGAAAATTTAATGGAAACAATAATCGACAAAGACTTCTTTGAAGTAACTTGGGGTGATGGATATCCATTGACCCCCAAGAGAGGAATCGCATTGGAAGATTTAATCTCATTGTCTGACAAATGGGAATTGGATAGCAAGTTCATCTCTCGCTTAGAGCAAACCAATGTTGGGGATAGACTGAGATACACTGACCCATCTGGTGAGGTGTTCTTCGAGCGAATCACATTTGAACATGCCAAGCAGGAAAGCAATCCTTACTCCCTGCTTGAAAGCATGCTTCTCAAATCTGGATTCAATCTTGAATACACTGGAGGCGGTTGCACCTGCTTCACAAGCCAGCTTGATAATGACCATTGGATTATGGTCACGGATGGTGATGCGGGTACTTACTTATCTGATGGACAAATCTGGATCGGTTTATACAGAGGCAATCCATTTGAGAATCAGGAGATCATGCACATGACTGCCGAATTAGATCTGGCAGTCGCGGATGGCATCGATGACACCATCAGGGTGTTGTCTTACTTCCAACCCAAACTGAAAGAGTGGCTCCCCGAAAATATATCCAGCAAGGAGAACTCATGAGCGATCTTAAGTGGTACTCAATTCAAATGGCAGATGGGTGTTCATGTGAACGCCCTGCCTCCAACCTAATTGAACTTGTCAAAGAGGTTAACAAATTCATGCGCGACCACACCTACCATGAGGATGAGATCCTTGCGATTGATTACCTTGGTGATGAGTGGCAAGCAACCCCAATGAAGGAGACCGACGATGCCTGAATTCAAAGTCACCGTGACCAGCGGCTATAAGAAAATCTATTACGTTCAGGCTGAAGATTGGGAGCAAGCCGAAGAGATTGTTTCAACAACTGAAGTTGATCCCGATTTTGAAGAGTTCGAGAGCGATACGATTACAGCAGAGGAGGTCGAAGATGAAAGTCCTTGATCTATTCTCAGGCATTGGCGGCTTCTCATTAGGGCTGGAGTGGGCAGGGATGTCCACTGTAGCCATGTGTGAGAAAGATCCCTACTGCCGAAAGATACTGGCCAAGCATTGGCCTGACCTAACAATCCATGAAGACATAAGGAACTTAGATGGAAGACAATACACCAAATCAATTGACCTTGTTTGCGGAGGCTTCCCCTGCCAGCCATTCTCGGTTGCAGGAAAACGAAAAGGAACTGACGATGACCGCCATCTCTGGCCTGAAATGCTTAGAGTCATCCAAGAATCCAGACCAAGATGGGTTATTGGAGAGAATGTTTTTGGGTTCGTCAACATGGCACTCGACGATGTGCAAGCTGACTTGGAGAGAGAACATTACGAAGTCAGGAAATTCTTATTACCGGCTGTTGCCGTCGATGCGAGACACAGAAGAGATCGCATCATCCTTATTGCCTACTCCAACAGCCCAGCAATATGGGACATCCCAGAACGGCAAGCGCAAGGACGGAACAACCTACAAGCAGGCAGGCAAGCCATCACTACACACCATGGCTCGCCACAATCTCTGGCCGACTCCTCGCGCCAGCGAATGGAAAGGGACTGGACCTCTGGGGTCGAAGAGTCACAACCATCGGGTAGCCAAGGGTTATCTGGATGCAACAGTTCAGGAGGTGAACCAAGAGTCTGGCAAGCTGAACCCTGCGTGGGTCGAATATCTGATGGGGTTCCCAACAGGGTGGACCGAATTAAAGGGCTAGGCAATGCAGTTGTGCCTCAGTTGATACAGGCAATAGGTGAACTAGTAATCAAAGCAGACAGGGAGATGCGTAATGGTAGGTAAGAAACAAAGAAGCGGTGGCTTGAGGGATAACTCAAGCTCACTGCATACATTCAAGAAAGAAAGAGACTTCACCTGTGAGTGGTGCAAAGCACCATTCAAGAGCGTGCAATCTAATGTGAAGTATTGTTGTAATGCTCATCGCCTTAAGGCATGGAGAGCGCGCAAGGCTTTAAAGAAAAAGAAACCACTGACTACCCTGGACCGTAAGGGGAAAAACTTCAGGGCGTTTCGTCTGGTGAAATCTCCTCCGACTCTGGATCAATCTCAATCTCCCCCTCAATGATGTCCCCTGGAATCTCTTCGGGCGCAAGCTGGCTCGCAAGTTCGGGCGCAAGGTTGTTGGATTCAATCAGCTTCATCAGCCTGGCTTCGACCTCATCTCGATCCATCTGCTCGATGCGTCCGTGCTTGATCTCTTTCTTCTCGACCATCAAGCCTGCAAGCTTTGCTCTTCCGAGCTCTGCTTGTACGGCAGCGGAATATTTCCCCTCCTCCACTGCACGATCCCTGATCTCTTGAAGGTCACGCGCTACTCGCTCAAAGGTAATCTCATATTTCTTCTGCTCACCCTCTTGAAGTTGCCTGATCTTTGCCTGCACATGAGCGAACTTGGGATGGCGCAAGAGTTGGGTCGCAACCTCAGTTGGATGTGAATAGCCTGCACGGTGAGCGCACTCTGTATTGGTCAGATCCTGGTAGACATACATCTGCACAAACTTCTGTTGCATCTTACTCAAAGGAACCTCTCGTTCCTTCTTCAGTGCATGCTCATGGGGATCATTCAGAATATCCTCATCCACCTCGATGGGGTCGAGGGGTTGTAATTGTTGTGCGCTTGTCATGCTTGTCATGTTTGCAATTCTAATTCAATTAGTTTTTTACATTCAACAATATTTTTTCACGATCAAACCCTGGCCTGGTTCTGGATTTATGTGACAGCCCATAAAGCTGTGATCTTTTCGCAGGGACAACCAGTCCATGAAATTTAAATTCACTACCACTCACACCGACAGGTATCTGTGTGATCTCACCCCCTCTCTCCAGATACTCATCCACCATCACCTTCAACTCATGACTCTCATCTGCTTTTGTTTTGCTCATCACATCATTCATCATCTTGCTCATCATCCCGTTAATTATATTTTCTTTTTTAATTTCCCAAAATTTTTTTTATTTTTTTTCCCTCCTCTAAGAGGGGAGAAGGGGGTTCCCCGTTGGGGAGAACTAGTAAGAGTTCTCTCCCCCTCTTTAGAGGTGCACCTATGCACCTATGCACCTGCCTTATAAATCAACAACTTACAGCGCGTAGGTGCAAGGTGCACGCCACTGCACGCTGCACCTACGCACCTACCTGCACCTACTATATAAATCAATGACTTAACCACTTATCCACAGGGGTAGGTGCAAATCCGAAAACACCCCTTGCACCTACGCTTTTGCCCAAAGGTAGGTCGATGCCGAAGCTAGAATTTACTTTAACTTTCATCGCTAAGTGTTCCGCTCACCCTCGCCAGTTCCTGCGAGATCTTCCTCATCTCGGCCAGGGTTTCATCCATCTCCTCGAACATCTCGATGATTCGATGCACCTTCTCTTCTGACAGCTCCAATTCAATTGTTACTTTCGGCATTGATTCTTTTCCTTTGTCGGTGTTAAGATGCGTTCACCCTTTTGCTTTGGGTGTAACCTCACTACCAATATCCCCCTGAGTTACTCCCCTAATCGAGGCCACTCTCTCTGGTAGTGAGGTTTTTTTACCTTATCCCTGTCACCTTATGTGTTTGTACGCTCAATCTCCATCGAGTGTTGTGTTTGCAATACTCAATAGTCCCGTCTGTATTCTCCTCGATCCGGTCGCCATCCATGGGCTGAAGTAAAAAATGTTTAAAGTCCAGGGCCAGATACTGACTAGGGTCAACACCTTCTTGTGGGTATACCAGCTTCAACTCATCCCCCTTCATCACCTTAAGTTCTGTATTTGCCTTGGGACTAACACAGATCCAGTCAATCCCATCAGGTAAATCTACGGTGCCATTTGTTTCAATCGCAATAGAGAATCCGTAACCATGCAACTTGCTGATTAACTTGTCATCAACCTGTAAACCAGGCTCGCCTCCTGTCAACACAACCAACAGGTTATCTGATGACGGCCTCCACCAGGCTTCATGTATCTTTTCAGCGAGTTCAAATGCAGTAGGAACCTTGAATCCTCCAAGGAAATCAGTATCACAGAACTTACATACCGCTGTATCCCTATGCTTCTCCTGACCTGACCAAAGGTTACAGCCAACAAAGCGACAGAACACCGCTGGCTTCCCTGCGTTAACTCCCTCGCCCTGTAGTGTATAAAATATTTCTTTGACGCTATACATTTCTTTGCCTACAGGCATCACACACACCGCAATTTGTGCCGTTGTAACAACTCATTGTCTCATCCAGATAAAGATAATAATGCTTATTCAACGCCTCCCTTTCCTGAAACAAGTCTTCCTTGGTCGAGTTAATCAGAGGGGTATGTATACGCACAGGGTAAAGCGAAGCCTCCTCCTGTCGATCAAAGAACTCACGCCTGCAATCAGGAAAGTTTTCATGATCATCCTTGTTCGATCCAATATAAATGTCATGACAATCCAGTGTCTCTGCCCATCCAATTGCCAGGGCCAGGAAGATTGCATTCCGATTAGGGACAACAGGTGGGCCTGACTTAATCATCTCTTCACCCGTAAGCATTGAGTCATAGGGCAGCGCCATGCTGATGATCTTATGCTGTACAACGCCATACTTTTCAGCGAGCTTCTCTGCATAATCCAGTTCAACATGATGTCTTTGCCCGTAATCAATGCTCAATGCGTAGATCTCATGCTTGGGATCTTTGTTGGATTCATCAGCTAATATCAATGCGCTGTCAAAACCACCGCTTAATAAAATAATTTTCTTCATCCAATCAACTCAAAGTTCTTATACCCATGCTTTGTTCGATTCCATGTAGATGCCGAAGCATGCGATTCAATTCTGTCCATCAGCACCATAGCCCTTGTCTTATTAGTGAGGCCACTTACATATGGGCCTTTCCATTTACCATCCATACCACAACTTCTGCCAACATTTGTGCTGTCTGCCGAAGAGAATGGGAAGTGTGAGAATACTGTTGGGTCCAGCATGCGTAGTCCATGCAGCTTTGTCCTGGCTATCCCTTCCTGATCACAACATATCTCCATGGCCTCGGACATTCTATTCCACCAGGATTCATTACCTACTGTTGAGTAATCTCCAGATGAACCAAATGCTATTCGCGCGTATGAGTTCACCAACTTATCAAGCAAATCCAAGGGTTCCGAAAGGTGCCAGACAGGAACTCCCTTGTTCCACACATCAAGATCAACGGTTGATGCCCAGGCATCCCTCATCTTTTCATTCTCAACATGATCACCATCTATGACATCAGGCATGACATACCAGTCGAATCCTGGGTGCCTGTGCCAGAAATTAACGAACTCTGCATACCCCTCAAGATCAAATGGATTGCCAGATTTCCATGTGCTAAACGCACCATTGTCTATGGCGAATGATTGACAGATCTCTGCCACCAAACCAATGCTATGATGATGCGCATAGCTGACAAACCCATGCTTACCCTGCATAACTACTTCTGTTTTCAGTCCACCAGAAAAGGGGACACCATGATAGTGAATCATACTACGAACACCCCTTCACAAAGTTGTTTTGTATCCATCTCTGAACCACCAGATGTGACTTGAATCCTTTTCAAACTGCTCTATCTCCTCCCGGTGTCTGGACCAGAAGATATCATCCGTCACTCTAAAGTCTCCTCTGACCTCAACAACTTCTATACGGATACGAGGATAACGACTTTCCATATGTTCCTTAACCTCATGTGCATCTTCCTCGTATCTGTAATTGCCATCCATGTAGGGCGTGCCGATAAATAAAACAACGTACCCAGGTTCTTCGTTAAAACTATGTCTACCATCACCTTTCATTATTCAATCTCCCAAGGTCTTTCCATTTCGTTTGATACCAAGTAATGCCACACTGCCTTACCAGGCACCGCATGCGTCTTGACTATATTACCCTTATATTTCTGCACGTAACTCACAGCTTTCATAGCAGCGCGTTCGCCGCTACTCATCTTCGCGTTGTGCAAAGCTTCCTGGGCCAGGATCTCTAACTCCTTGCGCTTATAAAAGGTCGTACTGCTCATCGCTTCAACAACCACCTTAGCGATCTTGACTTCATCTTCCTCACTGATCTCTTTCTTCTCTCTCGGAGTCCACTCGTTCACCTTCCACAATCCCTCATCAAAGTTGAAGTGCGCGAGATGTTCTTCAGGTTCCTTTGCGTTACGCGCTTCGTAGAACATGTTGACTTCAGGTTTCTCACCACTGAGCTTAACGCCCGAGTCAAACCATCCTGCGAACACGGATCCACCCCGTGCAGACATGAACGTCTTGTCATCAGCCCGCTCCTTGCCGGTATGATGTGCGAGGATCACTGACACGTTATTCATCTCCATGAGCATATCGATTCGGTCCATCAGTCTACGGATGTCCGAATTGTTGTTCTCTTCCCCGTCAAAGAAGTTAATGACTGGGTCGATCATCACGATGTCAGGCTCATGAAAGGCCACCTCATCACTGAATGCCTGTATGTCTGCATCCTTCATGAGGTTCTTGCGCAACCGACCACTGATGATCAGGTTGTCAAATCCAATTCGCCGCAGTTCATCGTCTGCTGCAAAGCGTTTGTAATACAATTCAATCCTGCGCTTGAGGAATTCAGCAATGATCTCTGCCTGAAACCATACGACCTTAAGCGGTTTGCTGAACGGAACCTCCATGAAATCTGTGCCGGTCGTTGCCCCGGCTGCGAATGCACCCAGCCAGTTTGATTTACCAATCTTGGGCTTACCCAGTAACAGCACCCTGCTCTTCTCAAAGATGAACGCATCACCCCAGTACTGCTCGATCTTATTGTCATCGAGCTCTGACCACTCGGTATCACTGAATGGCTTGAGTCCCATGGGTCCAGATTCAGGCTTCTCCTCAACCTCTTCCTCAACAGACTCAACCTGGGTGTCCTGTATCTCTTTAAGATCCTCGCTGATCTCTGTGTTCCATGTCGAGGTATTCCAGTGTAGTACACCGGAGTCAACATCTTCTGGGTGTCGTTTGATGTGGCCGCTGATGATCGAGGCAGCGGTCCTAGTGGTTTCAACTAGGTCCATCGGGGGTTGACAAGTCTGGTTCCAGTCATGCGCTTTGATCATGACCTCGCGCATACCCCATCCCTCTTTCACCCACTTACCTACCAGCCTGGCTAGCGTATCGTTACGACTGCCCTCAACCCTGGGATCCTCGGTGAGTTTATCCCTGAGTGTTTCGACTTTACCATCGTTGTTAAAGTCATAAATCTTTTGTACATCTTCCTCGGTGAGCATCGGTAGCTCATCGAAGTTACTCATGACAAAGCTGTCATCGTATTCAATCTCGTAGTTAAACGAAGGCACAAACATTATGTAGCCGCCCTCTCCGCGCACATCGATCTTGTTCTTGCCTACGCTATTGCGCACTGATCGATGGGGAGGGACGCTATAGAAGAAGTGACAGCCACCACTGGGTGACTTCTGCATCATGGGGGTACGGCTAATGCCACCTGCCTTGATCCATCGGGTTCCTTCTTCACTGTCTGAATCCACTACAACAAAGTTAATCCCTGTGATCGCTGCCCAGTTCGCTTGCGGATACTGGCTGTGCCAGTGGGCTATCTCATCCCTCGATGGCTGCGTCTTTTGATACGACTGCCAGCGCACACCTCTTGGAGTCTTGCTCCACTTACGGCGTAGCTCATCTTCAGGGGTGAACGGATTGCGATCACTAAAATATTTCGGTACTACCTCGGTCGGACTGCCGCACGGAATGATGTGCATGCCGTAGTCCCACATATCCAAGAGCAGTTCTTCCTTAGCCTCTGGAGATATGTCCCCAGATTTCTTATCGAGAAAGAACGGCATCATTCAGCTGTTGCTGTTAATGCTTCTTGCTTCCACACTTTAATCTTTCCATCTTCAAGCGTGCGCATAGAAATCTTAAAGCCCATCCCCATACCAGCTCTTCTTAAGCCATGGTAAGCAGTAAGGTTTTCATCGTCTTCTAGTATTACCGCATCGCCAAGATCCATTTCTTCTATGACCTTCTGCCATTTACCCCATCCTTTCTTACGCCCTGGTATAGGCGAATTTTTTTCTATCTGAAATTCCATACATACTCCTATGTCTATTCAATGGACTTTATACCTAATGAAAATATATTTCAAATTATTTGAGAAAGTACTTGTGTTTTAATATTCATGCTATTAAGGTTCGTTTTGTAGAGAAGAGAGTTTAGTTGGAAAAGGAAAGGTAATGACAGATATTAAATGTTTGGCATATCAGTATCTAGGCGCAAAGCAAAAGCAAAAGGAACTTGGTACTCATCTTAAGAAGGTCGAACGAGATCTTTTAGATACACAAGAGATATCAGACCTCAAGCTTCTTCTTAGCAACGAGGGTGGACAGAAAACTTTCCAGGGCATAACGATTGAGAGCAAGCGGGATCATTCTTGGGATCAAAAGCGCCTTGCTAAAGTTCTTTCTGATACACCCAAAGATCACTGGCCCGACTTTGTAACTGAAACAACGACCTACAAAGTTGATTACCGTGCGTTCCAGGCTTTTGCCATGAGTAACCCAGGCGACCCTATGGTCGAGGCGTTGCACAGCTCGCACTCAATCAAGCTAGGTGATCATAAGATCAAAGAAATCAACCAAGAAAAACTAAAGGAGGCTGAATGAGCTTGTTAAATCAAGTTACGACCGAGCCAGATTCCAAGAACATTAAGGGTGGTGTACCACCATTAAGAGTTAATGTTCAAGGCATCGATGGTATCGGCAAGTCAACCTTTGGCGCGGATGCAGAAGGCCCTGTGTTCATCCAAGCTGAAGATGGCTTAGGTTTCATTGACAACGTGTCCCGATTCCCAGTAGCAAATACATGGGAAGAAATCAAGGACCAGATCAAAGCGTTAATGGAAGAGGACCATAAGTTCAAGACAGTTGTACTTGATACGACAGATGCGGCAGCGAAACTTGCTGAAGAGTATGTCATCAAGGCTAACAACTGGAAGAGCGCGAATGATCCGAAGGCAGCATACGGTGCTTTCTATGTCGCAGAGGAGAACGCCTGGCGTCATCTGCTTCAAGGATTAAATTGGCTTTATGACAACAAGAAGATGAATGTGATTCTTCTGAGTCATGTTGGCGACAAGGTAGTAAATGACCCAACCGTTGGAGAGTATCGTGCATTTCAGATGCGCTCTAATAAGAAGGTCAATGCCTTGATCAAGGACTGGGTAGACTTCAACTTGTTTGCAGACTACGACAAGACCTTGAATTCTGACGGCACGGCTAGGAGTTCTGGCAATCGGTTCTTATATACCCGATACGCCATGGGCTTTGAGGCTAAGTCACGCCTTGCTATCCCAGAACAATTACCGTTGTCCTGGGCCGAGTTTATGAAGGCATACAAACAGGCGTTGAATCCAACGCCATCCACTGAAGAAGCTGCATAAGGAGAACCAATGGCTTTTTTCGATAATAAAATTGATGTCAGTAATGTACCTGACTCTATAGGTTCGGAGCCATTGCCCGAAGGTGAATACCTTATGAAGGCAGTGGAGTTCGATGACAGCGCAACTTCATCAAGCGGCAATGACATGCTGACTGTTGACTTTGCATTCGTTGATCCTGCACTAGAGAAGAGAAGACCTATCAGAGACTTCTTTGTGGTAGGAAACCAGGTTGCGTACAGCAAGCTTAAGCGTTGGGTTAGGGGCGTGGGCATGGAGATCACTACCGAGATCACTCGCGATACGATTCAGTCGGCTATGGGACGGCAGTTCAAAGCCAAACTGGTTCAGGAAGAGTACAACGGTTATGTGAACAACAAGATCAATGGGTATTTTCCTGCGGATCATCAGTCCACGCCGCCTACTCAACCAACTGCTTCGACTGGGGATGTAAACCAGCAAGCACCCGCTCAACCAGCAGAGGGTTTGCAAAAGGCTGAGTGGTCTTAACCGAGTAATACAACCAAGGCAGGATGGCTCTTGCCTTCGGAATGGGACTGGCCCCACCCATGGTTGGAAACGGGCCACACAACTAGGGTGTGGTTTGATGGAGCCACACGGTTTGCCACAGGGGCGGTCCACCTGTAGTTGGAAACGGGCCATCGATTAACCAAAGCAATTATATATAGGGGAACATAATGATTTTGAAGAAAGAACTTATTAAGAAAGTTGAAGAGCTAGAGGGTGACTTAGAGGTCGCTAAAGATGAGGTCAAGCGGTATGAAGAAATTCGAGACAGGTTGTCTGAAGAAAATCAAAGACTTCAACATAGAGTTGAAAGCTTGAACCAGATTGTACCAACCAAAGAGTTACATAAGCTTAACGAGAACACGATCTACCGCTTGTGTGATCCTGAGATGATGGTCTTCCATGAACGAAGGGACATGGGCGTAGACATCTACTGTGAGTCAGAGCGAGATGATAAGAAGTGGCTGTTAACCAGGATACCTATCTCACCTGAATATGAAGCATATTCAGAGATGAGCCTTAGCGATATGGCTGAAAAGATTGAACCATTGGTTAAGGCTCTGGAGATTGCGTTCAAGGATCACTGCGACTATCACATACATGTGGTTTCCTCCTTCTCTAAAACAGTCTACACCTGGTAGGGAGGTCACATGAAAGCATCAAGCATACGAGAAGGAATGATCTTCGAAGAGGTCAAGACCAAGAAGGCACTAGGTAAGGACGCTGCTGTATTTAAAGATTGTCTTTACGAAGTGATCTCTGTTGAAGAAAAGATACAGAGCGGATACAGCATGGTGGCTATCTGGTTAGGAAACATATTGTCTCATGAGGCTATGCCAGTTGGGGTGTCTAGTTTAAATAACCCCACCGAATGGAGATACCATCAGGGGGCTAGTGTCAAGGAAGAAAGGGTTATCATCAAGAAGATCTCTTTCATGGACCGAG
>Ga0080013_1002545_pt1 | contig 21231 bp, 7 predicted proteins | sample ETNvirenome_6_85_FD_69236 | JGI IMG/M metagenome (GOLD analysis project Ga0080013, IMG submission 69236) | Marine viral communities from the Pacific Ocean - ETNP_6_85 (SPADES assembly) (version 2) | ecosystem: Environmental > Aquatic > Marine > Oceanic | place: Pacific Ocean | collected 2013-06-19 | reverse complement strand
GGAAGGCATCCTCGGGGCGCCTGCAGGTTGTTTCACCACAGTACCCCGAGTTGGATACTGCGCCAGGCACCACCAATCTTTTCGAGAGGCCAAAGGCGAATATTCCGAGAGAAGAATACGCCAAGCGTCCTGTAAACATCAAGAATATCCTGATGACGACTGCTTCGTTGAGTCAATCATTGTCTGGTCCATTGGATCACAATAGAATTGGTAACTACTCGAAGAATTATGAGGTCATTCAGACCGCCGGCCGCACACAGAATGATCCATTTTTCCAAAAGCAGTCGTTTACGTTTGCTCCGAGCCCGGAAGGACGCGCTGAGCGCGGTCGCTTTCCGCTAGAAAATCCTTATATACCTGAATTTGGAGCACTTTCTTTATATGGTGAAGGCCGCGGCTATCGTGCTAGCGGCAGCGCGCTCGGGGATGTGGCCACCATGAATGGGGTTATCGGCGGCGGCGGGGCTGATGCGAAGCCCTTTACGATTTCATTTTGGTTTTTCCCGCGGCCCAACCTGAGCCCTCCCGTCGCCGTCGGATACTACTGTGGATGGGATGGGGTTTCCTATACAACAGCCGGCGCAATTTACAACCAGAATCAAAACTACGCCGGCGCACAGTACCTCCTTTTCCGCGCCGGCCATTCTACCATCTATGCGCGAACTGCGCTGGGAGATGCCGGCACAGCACATGCGTGGAACCATCTTGTGTGCACATATGATGGAGGGACCAACGAGGGGGGCAATAATACCTGCCTCATATATTTGAATGGTTCGGACGCTACCAGCCTCGCCGCCGCCGGATCCGACACCGCTGTTGCTTTCGAAGGAAGGCTTACTCTCGGCGCCGGCCCATTTAATGCTTGGTACCCATGGGCCGGCGACATGTCTGACTTTGCAATATGGGACAAGGAATTATCGTCAGCAGAAGTAACAGAGATATACAATAGTGCCGCGCGCTATAATTTGTCAACTGCTACGTGTGCAGCCAATTTGGCGATCTGGACGCCTCTAGGCATGACTGGCTGGAACATGTTTGGTCAAGATACGAGGGAAAAGATATATGCGATTACCGGAAGCCTAGTAAGCCCCGCAAAGGAAGAAACGCGTCCATATAGCCTTCTCTCCAAGGCTTGGTGGGCGCCAGCGTGGTTAGCCGATGATGACGACAGCTGCACGTCTTGCAGCGCTCTCCTTACGTCCTCATTGAAGTTTTCCCCCGACCCTCCTCTGCTGTATAAGCCCACGGGAAGCACTTTAAACTATGCATTGCCACAGCGCACAGGATCTAGCTCTAATCAAACCATTATTGTTAATCGCTTTAGTGCGCCAGGCGGCTATGATGTGTCGTCTCCCGGCTATATGGACCCGGCTCATGAGGAATTCTCAGTCTATAATGCTCTTCCATATCGTAATCAATCGGTCATCAATTATGGAGTTTCCGGAAGCGCATCGGCGCCCCCATCTGGATCGACAATTATTGTGGAGGATCAGCTTCTTAAACCAAGAGGGCTTGACCAATTATCTACTCTTCATACGGCTCAGTTTGGCGCTGATGCTGCATTTGGAAAGATAACTCTGGCTCAAGCCGCGGCAGGAGGTCAAGGTACCGTTACAAGGCCGGCGTTTCATAAGACGCAGAGAAATACGCGCCAAAGGCTTGAAATTGTTCCTGAGACTGAATCTCTGTATTTTGACAACGTCGGGGGCTCCAACTGGATAGAAATGACCGGGCCCGACAAGGCCGCGGCAATTACGGCCTGGAACTCGGTAATCGGCGGCACGCTCGGCGCCGCATTACCTTTTAGTATCTCTTTCTGGTTCCACCCGAAGGTAGACACGGATCAAACTATTTTGGCCATCTCTACAGAGCTGGGTGTTTGGTACGAGGCCACCACCAACAATTATATAGAATTCTTCCGCGCCGGCGCCAGTAATAATGGTATAGTTCGCAGCTCTTTGAATTCTCTCCAGGAAGATATTTGGACACATGTTGTGTGTACTTTCGCCGGCGGCAACCCCGGAGGCAGCGGCACATCTGCTTATATGAAGATATATATTAATGGTGCCACAGACACGAACGTTACTGTTTCCGAGCTCAACGGCCCCGAAGACTTTGTATCGGCACCATCGCCCGGCATTACTATGGGACTTAACACATCGCTCGGCGGCAGCTACCGCGGCAGCATGAGCGCATATATGAGCAATATGGCTATATGGAATACTGAATTAGATAGCACAGAGATTAGTCGTATTTACAATGGAGCCAGACTTTATGATTTGTCGAGAGTAAAGGTAGATAACTTAGTCGGTTGGTGGCGTTTTTCTTCCGCCGGCGGCCTCAATCCCCCCGATCGTAATGCGACGTCGGCGGTTGAGGCGTGTTATTTTAACCGTGCGCCGAATAAAGCATCGTTAATTTCTGAGATCTATACAAATTTCACCACGATCCAAACTTACGCGCCGTCCTTCGTCACTCCGATCCCAGGTAACACCGATGACTGGCCGATCGGTACCGGCTCTGTATATGATAATTTCTATGAACAGCACGGAGTACCCAACGCAGACAGAAATTATGCATGGATTACTGCTTCTTTGAATGCAGATGTTCCGTTTTATGGTTTTGATGAGGAGATTCCGGCTCCCTCATTCACGCCGGCTTCGTATTATAAGGGCAATTATACTACACTTTTTAACGGAACGAGCGAAGCCCTGCTGAGCGAACGTAATTTGACTTCTTGGAATGAAGTGGTCGGCAACTCCGGCAACGACGCCCGGCCCTTTAGTTTTAGTTTTTGGTGGCGACCAGATACATTTGTCGCAAATCATCAAGTGGTGAACTGGGGCTATGCAGGCACCGGCCGAAATCTGATAATTAATAGCGCCACAAAACTAGAGTTCAGCGACGGCGGCAACGATGTGTATGCTAACTCGGCCTTATCAACAGGAACGTGGCAGCTTGTAACAATAACATATGCAGGCGAGTCGGATCAGTCGGTAGGTATTTATATTAATGGCGCCGCTGTTGCAACGACAGTAGGCGCAACCGGAACGCCAGTAAATCCCTCAAACACCGCAAACTATACTGCCGGCCTCACTATCGCAAATATAGCAGCGTTCGGCCATGGCGGCTACGGCCTCGATGGCTATATGTGTGATTTTGCTGTATGGAGTCGAGAGCTGTCAGCCGACGAGGTATTCAAAATCTACAATAATGGCGCCAGGTATAATTTACAAGATGCTGCAGCCCCGAAGAACTTGGTCGCATGGTGGCCGATGGGGGCGGACCCACTTGATTCTACCGGGGATAGCGTTCTTTATTATGATGAAGTTTCTCGCGCAAAACTTATCTCATATGCCGACTTCAGCGGCGATTCCGTCTCAACTACAATCGCGCCTCAGGCCACGTTGCCTTTATTTGATTTCTATAAAAATACGACCCCCAAGGTCTCTGAAATTTCGGTCTACACAACACCAGGCCTCACAAGCCCTTCGGGCACATACGTCCCGGGCATTTACCCTTTCCAGGGCCGTCCATCGGGAGGGCATTCCACCCCGGCACTTCCAGCTACTTCTATGAATCAGCTTTTTGAGCCCCCGTATTCGACTTTGGTGGAGAGTGCAAGTATTAGCTTTACAGGAATGGCTTACAACGATTATGCGATTAGGTATGCTAACTTGGATACACACGTTCTTGAGGCACCCGTTTTCCGACCAAACACTAAGTCTTTGAAGGTATCGGGGGGGCTTTCAATTACCCTTGCTGCCGCTCTCTTGGATATCGAAGGCCCGAAGTGGATGGCCGGCAACGCCGCATCCTGGACCACCATCGGCGCCCCCGGACAGATCCCGGCCCAACCTGGAAGCGCCTCTTCGGCCTTTTCAATAGCAACGTGGATTTACATAGATTATAGCGGGAGCTACATTCAAGCCCTGAACACCGCGTCCACCGCGCCCGCCGTTCCCTCTAATCCGGGCATAACACCCGGCGCGGGCTTCCTCGACACCATCGACGGGACCTACACGGACGCCGGTCTGATGATGGTGGCGGGCTGGAATTACGCGAAGAGGAGTAGCATTGCATTACCAATTCAGGCGCTTTGGTTGATTCCTAGGTACACCGCCGGTACTAATAACTCTTCCTCCGCACCCACGTGGATGCCTTTGTTTACTGTCTCCGGTGGCGCCGATGGCTACGCTGCGGCCGGCTATGACACGGGGATATGGGGGTCCAGGAATGGAAACATTTTTGTAACTGGCTCCGACTGGAATTGGACCACCGGCGCCGGCGGAGCTTTGGAAGCAAATAAATGGTACCACATAGTTTGTACTTACGACGGCACCGATCCAGCGTGTGTTGCCAACACTGATGCGCGCCTTGGTCTAAATGCACAGAAGATCTATATAAATGGCCGATCTACAGACTTCCGCGATGGGGAGGGCGGCGGCGCCGTTGCTTCTGGTACGTTGATGCCGGGTGGATACAGCGCCGGAAGCAATCCGCAAGGTTTGGAGGACCCCGGTTATATCGCAGCCGCATTGTCTATAGGAAACGCCGCAACCAATAGTAACTATTTCGGATATCCATTTCGCGGCAATATCAACGACATCCAGATATATAATAAGGCGCTTTCTGGGGAGGAAGCTAAGGAATTGTTTAATCGTCGCGGCATTAATCATTTCGACACAACTTACAAAAAGAATTTAATAGCATGGTATAAAATGGGCGACACGGACGGTGATTCCAACGTGTTTATTCAGGATGTTGTATCGGGCATAAACGCTGTTAACGTCGGACTTACTGGGTCGGCGGCCATGTTCTCTCAATCGGCCATCGTCGATTCGTCGCACCTCACGGTGAACTCCGCCTCCGTCGCCGCGTCCCCCGCTACTGCTTCCTCGAAGCCGGGCTCAAACGAGTATCGGTATATATCGGGCACCTTCATGGCAAATTCTTTTGTTACATTGAATCATACTCTGCTGAATTTGAATGGCCCTTACCAAAATCCGAGTTGGAAACAGATGCGCACGGGCGAACATCGAGTTGCTAGGAGTCTGAAAGAAGCTAATCGAATTTCTATCGCAGAGCCGCCTCCAATGGTTGCCGAAGGCGTAGCCGGCGGAACAAATGCTGTTAATTTCCTCCGCGGCAAGTCTTCAATATCGTTTACAGATTATGTGGAACAACCAATTTCCAGCAGGTTTAAGCCCTTCTTGGCTGCTTTTGAAGATAACTCTACCCTTGCTGTGCCTGGAAATAATACGGCCGTTCGGGTATCTTATGGAAATAATATAGATTATTTTTCCAACCCGGGCCTTAATAACAAGCTTAATTTGCAGATAAGCGCGCGTGAAAACCAGGCCTATAACGAAGTTACTGAATATATTGCTAAAACTGGTGACGCTCCGATGACGATGTCAGTTTATGCCTCCTATGGAGAACAAATCTATCCTCGGGCAGTTAATGTATATCAGCCTAGAGTAAGAACCAGAGAACAATATAAAATTGATAATATTTGGAATGATGTGCGGCGACTGAGAGTATACGATCAAGTTAATTCTCAAGGATGGCCCGTATATTCCTATCCCCTCACAGCTTCAGTGCTCTTGGACAGTCCAGGCACCAACGCCTATAGCTACTTCGCGCAGCAATGGGTTGGAGATGTTACCCCTCAATCTACATGGCCGCTGGATGCTCCAATAAAATATACGGAAATAACTGCCAGCTCCGGCTTTGTTGTTGGCTCAAACGAGTATACTGAAGGGGGTCGAACCATTTATCATACGGCCTCGACTTCTGTAGTGGTGTCTGGCACCCTCGGTGCAATTGCGACCGGCTCTGTTCCATATGCGCTATTTAGTGGCGTTAACATGCTTGATGATGTTAGTATCAGATCTCTGCTTACTAATCTAATTTATCCTACTAGTGGGGCCGGCGCTGGCGAACTTCAAAATTGCTATAGTTATTACAGAAATGCCCGATGGACAGCTGCACTCGGGTCCTCGGACGAGGTTTCTATTGCCCCTAGTCAGTCAGTCCATCCTGCGGCAAGTTACATTAGACCATTGCCGGAGGTGCCTGCTCGAATTCAAAACTATACGGCAGGCGATTACCTGGTACCCTGTGGGGAGACTCTTATTGGTTTTCATCCTTGGGTTGCCCCATATCAAGAGAAGTTGAGTCCTTATCAGCCATATGCTGATTATGCTGAGAATTTACGCTTAGCAGGGAAAGATTGTTCAATTATTCCTGAGTTTAGAATAAGCGAAGTATTAGAAGAATACCTGGGCAACGAGAGTACCGAACCTGCTTCTGATGGCTTTTTAGCAAAAGTGAGCTCTATGTTTAGTTTGACCGGCTCTTCGTTGGCCCCGGAGACCAAAGACTTTTATAATGTTTATTCAACTAGCGATTTCTTAGAGCTATTCCGCATTGTAGACGAAGATCTTGATAGCGCCCGTTCCGCTAGCGAACAGAGTATCAAGAAACACGGCGCGACTCTTCAGGCTACTGCGTTTACATCCTTTCTGCCTTATAAGGGATTCTATCCGGCCGAGAGGACAGTCAAGTTGGCATCCTATTTCTCTCAATCGATGGGCTCCTTCTTGCCCGGCACGAGAAGCTATGATGGATGTCTAAGAGATGGCGTTGCCTATCCGGCCGCGACAGCTAACCAGACCCTTTCCCGAATTTTGTTAGAGCCTCTTTTCGCCCCAGGAATTTTATTTAATACGATTAAATCGGGAATCGCGGTAAGTAATTTCGTTGTTAGGAATACAGCTTCAAATCCGGGCGACGCCAAGAATCCACCTAGCATCATCGACGCCCAATTAAAAGTTCAGGGTCTATTGGGTGTTGCCGCCAAGAAACCTGGTTGGAGCGTATCGGCCTGTACTACACTTTCGGGTAGTATCGGTGGCCACGAAGGGTTGAAAGATAATTATTATGAATATAATTTTAATTCTTCGGCTTCCTATCAGTCGGCTTCAATCAATTCATGCAGTTTTGGTGCCTTAAATATTGGTCATAGCGCATCAGCCGGGATCACGTCATTTAATGTGATACAAGTTGCCGCAGGCGCAGAGGGCACAGTATGGGGTTCGATAGCCACGGCCGTCCAGTCAAATCGTTACGGCTTTTTCTTGGAGAAGATTCCCTTTGAGGCCATCAGGCGCCCTTCGGAATATCTTGCCTGGACCGCATTGGCCACGGGAACGATCGGCCATACGCCTGATCCCATATGGGATGATGGTGTTTTAACCAATACTGCTTCGTCTGAAGAACCTGAGTCTGCCGGCGGCATCGGCGCAGGGTGGCTGTATGATACGGGGTGCACAAATAGCTCTAGTATTGCTGCTTCTGTCTCGCGGGTCACAGGCCAGTACAGCGCCAGTGCCGGGGACTCACGCTATAACGCCTCCGGCAGCACACTCATTGGCTATGGTGTTCTCAGTGATCAGCGCCAGAACAAGATACGCTGGAATGGCGCCATGTCGTCGCAGTTGTATGAATTGGCCATTGATAATTTCTTGTGCGAGACGGTTAACTTCTTCCAGGATCGTTTAACAAGTTATGTTTCAAAGGAAGAAACAGCATTCTTGCCTGTTGAAAAGAACGCATATTATGGAATGCGTGTTTCACTGTACAGATCCCAGGATGATAACGGGGACCCGAATTTTGGAATGTACAGCAGGGCCACTGCGTTTGGAAGCGCTATCACAGCGACAGGTAGTAATGGCTCCTGCGTTACTATGGCTCACCTTACGCCTCCTTATTATAATGGAGGAGCCACAGCTGACATTGTTTTCCAAGCTCCCTATAATGATCGCCCCACTTTGCAAGATATTATTTCGATAGCAAAAACAGCTTATAATCGCAAAGTTGAGAATAATGTGACGTTAGATGTCCACAACAGCGGTACTATGATCGGGTACGTGACGGGTGGAGTTTCGGACGGTAGCCTTCTCCGAGATTATCACTATAATCAAATGCAGGTAAGTGCAAGCGTTAATATATTTGATAAGATTTTAGCAATTCCCGAAGGGACCACAGAGCAGAAGGTTCAGTGGCTTGTCCAATCTAAATTTGAAACCCCAGTATTTGATTTTTATGATACTCCGTCTTTACCTCATCCAACAGCATCACTGTATTTTAACTCCTCGAGCATCCCCGGAAACGGCGGCGCCGGGGTGACACCCGTAGAAGCTGCGATTAATGTTACTTCTTCCACGGCGCCCTTCCAAATTCGAGGAATGTGGCATCAATATGGACGTCTTCCCGAACCATCAAAGGGAGTCTTTTTGGGTCTTACTGATTTACCGCACAAGTATAGTTCTTCTCATTACGGAGATATTGATGTTCTGTCATTACGGAAGATCGTGGGGTTTGATAATGCAGGCGATAAGAAAATTGGTACCCTTGCAGAATCTACTGTGGTCCGCGAGGCAGTTGTGGTTGTGCCCTTTAACGTTCGCCAAGGCACCCGTGAGTTTAAGAAAATAGCTAGTTCCTTGGAGATGCTTGAAAAATCCGGAGCATTGTCGGCGAAGAACGCCGCGATGATCGCCAAGTCGGCCGCGGCCGGCAACGCGGTTCCGGAATCTAATGTTTGGGAAGAGCGCCTAAATCGGTATAATAGGCAAACAGAGCTATTAAATAGATATATTTTCCCTCCAGTATTTGATTGGCTCGTAAATCGATCGACGCTGCCCGTATTTTTTGATGCTTTTGAATTTGAAACAACATTTAGTCGCAAAGATTTACAAAACATGTGGCAAAATCTCCCGCCCGAGAGCAACCAAAAGATGGTAAAACAGTCGGATACCATTAAAATTTCTAAGTTTTGGTCGCGCCAACTTTTCTCGGGAACGGGATTTAATAGCAACACACAGTGGCTGGTTTTTAAGGTTAAGCAGCGTGCCGCCAAAGACTACAGCATCTTTTCCAAGCAAGGTCTTACAAAGGATATTCCTATTGTACCGGCTTCGATTGACTCCCCTTACAGTTTCAACTGGCCGTATGATTATTTCTCTCTCGTAGAACTACTTAAAATTGATGAGAATGTGGAATATATGTCTAAGAATTCGGGGGCCTCGCGATGGGAAGACCCTGCGGTTCCTCCAACGCTCGGCGCAGCTGCAGGGACGGACCCAAATGGGAACTCTACGTTTGTGGGAGACTATACGGACGCAGAAGCAACAGCGATTCTTAACGACTTAAACAGGAACAATAGCTGAGTGGGATAATGGAGTTTTTTAATAAAAAAGAAGAAGTCCTAGATGTTCAGCTGACGGAATATGGAAAATATTTGCTTGCACAAGGCCGAATGAAGCCTGCCTTTTATGCTTTTTATGATGAGGAAATTCTTTATGATGTGGCCAAAGTGGCGTCATCTAATGAGGGGGTTAGAGTAGAAGACCCCAAAGATGCTGATCGGCGCATACGGTATGAAACCCCCAATTTAAAACCACAATCAAACACCACTGGCGTAGAAACAAGAGTAAGAGAATTTTTAAAGTCCGTTGAATCCAACATAAATAAAAAAGCGCTCTCTGTTAATTCAATTAACTTTGCCGATGCCTTTGAAAACGTCCCGCACTTTGATCAGAAATTTTTTGTTGCAACCGATCCGCTTGGGACTAGTGATTTAAAATCAGAATATGCACCAGCATGGGGCGTCAACATGCTTAGTAATGAAATTTCATCAAGTCAAGATTACTATACCCTTAATTTAACAAGCAGCACCGCCACCCTTAATGATGGTGTCATTAAAGAGATACCTCAGATTGACATCACGATAGATTACAAGACGTTTTATACTACCGACACACGGAATAATAATGGAAAAGATTTCGTCATAACCAATGCTAACGACAATGGAATATTTATAGCAGTGAAGCATGATTATATTTTAATTGATTTGCAAGAACACAACACCGTTTATGAAAAAGAAAATTTTCTTTGTGAAGTTTTTCTATCGAGCAGCGCCGGAATTCGAAAGCCTGCCAGCGGCTCTTCTACAGACAACGACACAAGCCTTCAGCAGCTTGATTATCAAAATGCGTTCTTGGCCCCGGTATCACAAAATAATATTGAGTATTTTTTAAATTTTGATTTTGATTTCGGTATACCCTTGGATGTTGCATTAATTTATGGTATTAACGAAAGATCCATTACTCATAACGACGCCCTTACACCGGGAACCACCACCTTTGGGGACCGTCACGACAGCGAAGGTCGCCCCTTCCGGTCTTCGGTGGAAGGCGATGTGTACGGTACGCCCACTTTCGCCGACGATCCAACGCGCGGCACTTCACCAGAGTCCGCTGGAGCGCCTGGAGGGGACGGCGACTGGATGGGTATCGCTGCTGATGATGAGGAGCCGTGCTAATGGGAAATATAGCCTGCGCGCCCTTTGAAAAGCCTATTCCTCTTCCTCTTGTTAAGAGTGTAGAGATTTTAGCCAGTGATGTAAATCCATCAATAACAAAACTCAAAATATTGCTTAGCCTGCAGGCGGTCAAAATTGAAGAAGGGCACTCCTTTGGCCTTTTTGTGGCATTAATTAATGATGACAAAGTGCTTAGTTTACTAAAGGAAAACCCATCGGCCCTAAAATACGAGATAGTTAATAAAGATACTCCTTCTACAAAATCCTCGATGATTAAAAAATATATTGGCGTTGAAGATTTTGTTACAGATGGAAAGATCAGACATATAATAAACAAACGTGATGGAACCGGCGTTATAACCAAGGAATTAAGCATGGACGTAGATCTTTATCTTGCTGATGGTCAAAATTTATGGCTATACTGCGTCGCTTACGAAATGGATAATGAAGCAGAAAATTTTAACGTCACAGCAACTCCGCAAAACAAAAAGTTTGCAATTGGTACTCCGGCGATAGAAACAATAATGAGGAATGGCCACGCGATGCCCACCACTTATTTATATACTTTAGGGGACACGGTAGAAGGATATGGTACACGAGGAGATGTATGGGTGGGCCCTGTCCATCGAAAAGGGCGCACTTATATGGCCGGCGATCGCCATGACCCTTCAAAAGATCACCCGACACTTCAAAGACTTACAGTAAGCAATCAGAAGATTAAGGATTTACGACTTCTAAATCATATAGAAAATCTTAACTTAGATAATTTTACTATAAACATGAGAAATATTAATAAGACAGATTTCCGTAATTTTGAGAGGGTGAAGCAGATGGTAGGGAAGAGGTACTTCTCTAGGTTGCGATATTCTCGAAGTTCGACCGGGGATTTTAAGCTATGGTTTGCTTTGGATTATGATGCATTCATTAATGATCATTGCCGGCTAGCTAATGTGTTTACTAATAAGGGATCTTTGAGGTCGACTTACGCGGTTAGTAATATTACAGTTTTTAGGCAGAAGAAAGAGAATTACACGGACGGCTCCAAGTTGGCTTTCCATTTAAATGCGGAAAGTCAAAAGAAGGTTCTTGAATCCCCGATACGTATTGGAGATCTTAAGAAGGGAAACATTGTTCCCTTTAATACTTCAAAAGACGGTTTTGTAAATTTTTTGATTAACGATTCTCACATGAAACGAGACGAAATTAATATTTATGAATATACGGTTAATTTTGAGTTTGTTGATAATAGTGCTTTGGTGGTCCACGAGATGGTACAAGCCTTAGAGCGAGAGTTCGTTAAGTTCCAGTCCTTTTTATCAAATTTTGAGGCGCTAGGCAAAAAGAATTTCGACATACAAGAATATTTAAGAGCTAACGCTGGGGTAATTAAAACTAATGATTCGTGGCTTAAGCTGATAAATAAATTTGTTGCATCTGTTTGGTTCTTCTTTGGGCAAAGCGGCTTCGGCGGCCAAAAGCCAATCCTTTGGAAGAAGAACTTAACAACCATGGTTAACCCCATGTCGGCGACCGAAGAATCTCTCAGGGAATTTACTGAGCTTATAAAAGATTATATAAATGATTTACAGTATTTGGTTTCGAAGTCCGCGGTGGGCAGAAGCGATGCCAAGTTTAGTGCAAGATCAAAAATTGGTTCTACACGTGACTTGGTAAGAAAAATCAAGTATACCCACGTTCCTAGACGAGTTCGAAAGCGCAGCGAAAACAATGTTGGTTTTGACTATCTTGGTTTAGGCGCTCACGCAGAAGAGTCGCCAACCTCTTTCACAAAAATTAGCTATGATTCATTGATCAATAGGTTAAATGGAGAATTACGAAAATACCAAGTTGGAAATCCAAATGTTCCCACAATTAATAAATATGGATTTTTATCTCCCTCTAGTATTCATACTCCATATGAAATCCAGCCCACTACTCGATCAGACTTGGAGCTTTCTGACGGCCTTGTGATCTTGGACAACAAGGTCAACCCGGGTATCAACCTGTTTAGTGCCGACGGCGCTATAGCAGACTTAGATGTTAAGATATCTAAGATGCAGTGTATTCAGGGATCCGCGGGCATAACGTTTGAACCACTAAGAACCAGTCTGGTGGATTATGTTGAGGCCAGAAAGGAACCGGCCCCAGACCAAAAAGACGTTTCTTCCGAAGACTATCTTGCTATTGGTGGGTTTCCAGAAGAGATCACGGCTGCTGAAAGCCCAGTAAGCGCAAGTCAAGAGGCATCGCTCACTCAATTACAGTTTTCTAGAAGGGCCATTGAGGTGCTGGAAGCAGATTTGTCTGAGAGAATGCTAGACGGAATTGCTCAAAATTTTACCACTCCACGTTTAAGACGCACCACCGCGGTGGAGGGCTCATTGGCTTTAGCGCGCATAAAACAAAACATGGAGGAGTTTCTTGATATAAATTCTTTCCAAAGAGATATTAATTATAATTCCCTGGTAACTATACAATTTTTGGATGGTTACCAGCGGGGCGATATTCGACGCCCTCGATGGCGACAGTTATCTGAAGGACGTTTCAGGGAAATGAAAGCCGTAGGTAGTACGGTATTATGCAGACTAAGGCGGTGTCCGAGCATTACGGGGCATAACAGCTATAGACTGAGCCGTTATAATTATTTGTTTATGTTACAGGCTGAAGAGGATTTTCAATCTGATGAAAATATTATAAAGACGTCATATAAGGCCCGCTATAGGAAATATTATAAGAGTATGACTCATACGAATAGAGGCACTACCACCAATATCAATCGTGGCGCTGCCAACTACGGCCCCGAGTATTGTGTTTCTGGCGCTATGATTTTCAAGATAAAGTCTATAAGAATCAGAAAAGCATCGCGGTTGCGCGGCCGCCGAGTTACTGTCGCATCTGATAAGGGTCCTCCTGCGACCAAGGGCGCGCCTCCCACAAAATCGATGAAGCAGTTTACTGACGCAGGAGAGTCGTATTAAAATGGGAGTTTATAAAGATTCTACAATTTTGGTTGATGATGGAATAATTGGTATTCGCCGACGCCGAAGTAATCGGCAAGGAAAATACTATAGACATCCTTTGGTTAGAAATTACTGGGGCCCCGCTGATCAGTTCCGAGGAGCTCAAGGATATTATTTTGCGAAAGGATCATATAGAAAACAGCCTCGCCTCTTTAATTTTAGTCGACATCCTTGGTGGGCAAAAAATATTAGGCGCCCGCTAAAGTTAGCCGGCGGCGGCAGATTCACAAATTCATCATTTACTGTGTATTTTAATAACAGAAATTGGAATCTTGCCAATCGGCGCAAAACGAAAGTTTTAAATAATTATTTGTCGCAGCCGACCACCGACGCCGTGTCCGGTGATCCAAATTTTTATCAGTATTTGGCGGGCAATTTAGGAGAGTCCAGCTATTATAAAAATTATTATTTAAAACGATGGAAGAAAATAGCAAGATTCCGTCCCCTAATAAAACTAGATACTGAGTATACTGACCACCTTACTTTATATCGAAAGCCTCCTCTCGACGATGAAGCCCTCGAAAAAAGTGATTATAATGTAGCAGTTAATTCGTTTTATAATTTCTATCTTGATACGATGCCACCTTATGAGAGCGTAGTAGCCGCCGGAGGCCGCGGCATTGAACTGGTACTTCCAAACCTGTATATGCTTGAATCAGATATCCACAATACAGCTAGTGTAAACTACACCGATCAGTTAACGTTAAATAACGCCAGTAGTTTTTATGATGGTCCGGAACTCGATGTTTGGTTCCTAGAACAAAACCAAACGTCCACCGAATCCGGCAAAGCATACTTTCAGCAATTTTCAGAAGCCCTGAGTGCAGCAAATAATGGTGGCGCTATAGGCTCTATTAAAGACGAGTTTGATTCGCGATTTAAAAATGTTGCTATTTTATATCCTGACCTTGAAATTTTAAAAAAATATAACATACGTGATGACCGGGGAACACCCGGTGATACATCGGATGATATTAAGGCAACAGCTTTTTATCCTTTTTATAATGAAGTAATCGTTGGCTTTGATCGCGACGACATTGCGGGCATTGGTGGAAAGCCAGCAAGCTTTTCATTTTTTACTTCTTTGTTCGCATCCAAACTAGACGCGGACCATGTACGAAGTTTTATAGTATTTATGCAGCTGTATATTATTGAGAACATGCGGAATGGCGACGTTACCAACTCAGGGTATCAAGCTTTTCTTAGAGAATCAATCAATGGGCAAGGGAGAGTAAGAGATAGTGTTGTTTCAATGGGGGACAGGAGCGACACCGTGTTCAATTTGGGTGATTTTTTGTATGCACTCAAAAATCATGAATTAGATTATCTCTTAGGTGTTTATAATGAATCCAAAGAAGAGATGGCAGAGGGATCAAATTATACCATTTTACGTGAGTGGGAAAAAGAAGATCTTTTTAAATTAAATATTAAAGACGCTATCAAAGTAGCGGACAGTGAAATGTTGCAGGATGCTTTAGAAGAGCGCCGCCGATCTTTGAAAGAAGTTTATGATAATATGGAAGCCCCTAGTGAAACTCTTATGTATTTAATTGAAAAGAGAGACACAGCGACATTAGCTCCTGGCGGCGGAGAACCAATACAAACCATAATGATTTCAAAAGATGTTGTTTACAGTGAATTATTGCGGTATATAGACACTCAAGTTCGTTATGGAGCAAAATATCAATACAGTATAAAACAGGTAAGAATGATATTTGGTAACACATATACCTATGATGGCATAAGTTTTGAATTTGGTACAAAAAAGGTGGGACAAGGGAAAGCAGTCGGAAATGCACTAGGATTTATTTATCCAGCAGGCCAAGCATATACAGGCGTCGCGGTTAATGGCGGCACCCCTGACCGCGAGTATAACTACTTGGAACCAGGGGACTCTCAAAACCCAGCGCAGTCCCAAGTTGGCCATTTTATTTTTAAGCTCTCAGCAGAAAGATCCAATTTGCTGCTTACGAATAATGAGCTTCCTGCTACACGTGCGTCTGCGCCTTCATCCCTGTTGGGTAAATATTATAGAGCCATTAGAGAAGGGGCTGCAGACTTATCTGGATTAATTATAGAGTTGCATGCTGGCTTCGGCACTAACGGGGCTGACGATGGTGGAATGACGGCTTTTGATATAAAAATCCCGGACGTCATTGGTTCCATGAGCAACGCCGAACTTGCGCAACCCTATGAGGAGGAAATAGGAGAAGTTCAAAGTGCGCTTCCGCTTTATAGGCAAGCAATTGATATATTGGTGGGCAACGCTGGAGGCGGCCAGGGCGCCCTAGAATCCGTAGTTGATGAAATCAGTAATGGTTTTAGAAGGATGATAGAAGATGGCCAGAAGGCAAAAGTTAACGGCTTGCTAGCTGAGATGAGACATATACGGGACACTTTTGTTACTACAGCATCTGGCGCAGGGGGGTCAACATCTTTAGGAGTAAATGATGCAAGATCCCAAGCTGCGCGCAGCATATATAATTCCGTCGACCTTAAAGTAAGAGAGACTTTGACCACAGAGGTTCCCACTATCCCAGAATCTGAAGAGACAGACCTTACAAATCCGCTTCTCAAGGAGGTCTTGGGTTCTCCGTCCGCGGTGGAGCAGAAAGAACTGGCTACCACATTTAAGGGCGCCAAGGGCAAACGCGGTATGAAGATGAGGTTTCAATAAAAAATGGCCATTAAATCGATCAGTTGGTACCTCGACATAGAAGAGTTTTTGGCGGGTAAATTATATAATTCTTTTTCCGCGGGCCCACTCGCTCGATCTTGGGATGATGAGGGAGATACTTCTAGCAAATTTATGTCCATTCAAGAATTAGTAGACGAGATAAACGAGCTTTTTGATGAAGTTTGGGACGATGGCGACGGTGACACCAAAAACCTGTATGAAGTAGTGCCCACCTTGATTCAGTCATCTGAGACATACGCTTCAGCAACCGGCGGACAGGCAGCCATTAAGTTTGTATTCAGAAGGTCTTACCCTATCTACCCTCTGGAAGAGGCCTCTTCTCATACCTTTAGAATAGCGTTGCGCACAGGTGCTCACGGATCCGAAACTTTCCAGCCAGAAGAACCACAGTCACCGGCAGCCACGATTACCTATACCAATAAAAGCAATATTAGATCTACAACTTTGCCGTATTGGTCAACTACTGCGATGGTAACTGATAAGCCGCCGATAGCTCCGGACGTTGTATTCGTTCCGTTTTTGGGGATTAGCAACAAACTTTTATTATTACTAGACGGAAATATGGGAAACCTAGATCTTAAGCCAATTATAATCAAGAATTCTGATGTTAGTTTTTTGGTGGATGAGCTTTATTCTCAATTAAAACTTTCTGTAGCGCACCACGAAGCTGTAAGCTTTTTGAATAAAAGTAACATTACACTAAACTACAAGAGCGATGACCCCATAACAAGATATCAAATTTTTAGGACCACTACAAAACCTCGTACTTATAGTGATTATAATACTGCTAATAATCCTATTGCTACAGTCAAAGAAATGATAGCTACCGGAAAGCCCTCGTCCCCGGCGACATATATTAGCACCATTAGGCCAAACGTTAAATATTATTATTGTGTAAGAGGAATTGATATCCACGGCAATATATCTAATCCTACTGAAGTATTCGAGGTGGAGATGGTGGACAATAATGGCCAGCTATACTACACCCTCAGCGTTCTTGATATGGATGTCCCGCCCCCAAGAGTATTCGCCTCGCCCGGGCGCCGTTTTATTTATATAGCGCCCGCAGATCAACAAAAGGTATTTAATAGAACAACTTTTGATGAATCAAATGAAGTGAAAGAGCAACCACAAAATATAAAATTAACTGATTTACCTCCACCAAATGTGTTAGGATACTTAGAAGAAGACGGACAATCCGTGTGGGATAAGAAATTTAAAATTAGAGTAACCAGTGCCAAAACTGGAAAGAAGTTTGATTTGAACATTACGGTTAAAAATAGTGGAGTTACTAATCCGTAGGAACAAATGCTATTTGATAACTATTTAATAGGAGAGGAAAAAATATGGGATTCTTGCAAAACGATGGCGACATCATACTCGATGCCGTTTTAACTGATACAGGGAGAATGAGGCTAGCCAAAGGTGACGGCAGCTTCAGGATTTCTAAGTTCGCTTTAGGCGACGACGAGATTAACTATGGTCTGTACGACAAAAACAACGCTAGTGGATCGGCGTATTACGATTTAACAGTTCTTCAAACTCCAGTCTTGGAGGCATTCACCAATAATACATCAACCATGAAATCAAAACTGATTTCAATTAACCGTAATGATATTCTATATCTTCCGGTGTTAGAACTGTACACTACAGCCGGAAAGGGATCCGCAAAGAACGCCAACGGTGCTTTCAGTGTTGCCGTTGATAAAAATACAATCGATACTTTGGTCACGCCGGGTACTGGTATTTTGAATGGCTTTAAACCAAATGATGATGTTTCAAGGGTTGAAGTCCACCAGGGGCTGGATACTACTGAGCTATCTAATGAAGAGCCGCTTGCACGTGATCTCGTAGAGGTCGCTTATATCGTTGAGATCGATAATAGGTTTGGCGCAATCTTCCCGCCTCCTGGCGGGGTTTCTAATACGGTGCTTGAAACGGACACCCAGTCCCCAGCAGCGACTCCGTCGTTTATTGATGACGATAATATTGCTTCTTATTATTTTACTTTAAGAAATACCAATGGGTTTGTTGCGAACTTGGGAGGCACTGAAGACTCTTCAATTGCTGGACCACGCGGCACCAAGCTGGGTTTCCGCATCATGTCTAGCCTAGAGTTGAGAACGAGTGATTATTTATTTACGCAACTCGGAACCCTTGCGGCGTCGGCATTGTCGAATGATGCGGGGACCAATTTAACTGCATCTAATTATCGTTTTATTGATACGACAGTGCGTGTTACAGGTGTTAACACGGGTTACAGGATTGATATTCCATTACGATTTGTTAGATCGGTATAATAGAGAAGGATAAACGATGGCTACTACATTTAAGACTTTGCGCTCCAAAGACGTTGTTTCAACTAGGACCATGCTTCACGAAGCAATCCCCATGACGGGAACGATCGTTTCGGGAACCTACAACGATCTCAATATCAAAAACTATTCTCATGGAATTTTTCAATCTGTTTTTGATTACCCATATTTAAGTTCTTCGGCAAATCATATTTTTGATATGTCGGCAGGATATGCTTCAGGGTCTGCGCTTTCTGGGTCTGGATTTCTCCAGAACGCCAAAAAAGTTAATATCTATAATGAGTTATCTCAGATTTTAGTTGGCTTTGATGAAACCGGATCTATTAGAAATTTCGACGAAGACGGAGACCTTACTGGCGGAACGAAGCTTAGAGAAGTATTCTTCTTAAACTTCACGCGCTTGCTTCAAAAAGATGAAATCAAAAAGGGGAGCTTTAGTGTAGAATTTGGAACAAGCGCTTCGGTGGGTAATCCATTTTATTTCCGAGTGTCCCTTCAGGACTTGTCGGGCGCCACACAATATAAGGTAAATTCTCCGGCCGGTGAGTATGGTATTCTATATGCTAATAATGTGACGGGTGCTACCTTAAAGAATGATACCCGGACAAGTGGTAATACAGACGTTACAACTAGCACAACCGATATCAAAGCGGGCCTTATCTTCTATCAGGCTGGTATTGCGGTCATCACGGCCTCTCTTTTTTCGGGATCGTACAATAAGGCCGCTGCCGGCACTTATGTGGGCGGAGAACTCGGCCTATTATCCCAGTCCATTTCGGGCGTCCAACTTTCTCCCTATGCCAACACCACCGTTGCGAACTCGCCGGCGCTGTCTCTTGTAAGTGGGAACAATGATATCAATGATGTTCTTAGTGCGTCAGCGATTTCTGGTACGTGTGATGTTTTAAGGCATCGTCTATATAATATTCAGTTTAACAATACAACAGAGCTAAATTCTACGATTTACTTCTGTCGGGCTAATCATAACGAGTTTAATTATTCATCTAATCCTACTTATCTTAGTGCTAGTAAGTTAGTTGTAAAGAACAATTCGCAAGACACACCGGTATCATATGCGACTTCTGTAGGAATGTATTCGCCCGATAATGAATTGTTGGCCGTTGCAAAACTGTCTGAGCCGATGAAGAAGGACCCGTCAAATGAGTTTACAATTAGGGTACGTTTGGATTATTAGGATATGGAATGGCCCGCTTCTTTTATAAGTTTAAGAAAAATGACGTTTATGTCAACACGATCAAAACTTATCCGGAAGTAAAATTTACGATTACGGGAGGGGCGGCTTCTTACAATGATACCCCTAACATATCCGGTTCTCTTACAAGTTCTTTAAATCTTCTCAGTTCGGGAGGCATCAGCCTCTATGAGTTGAACGTCGATCGGCAGGAAAGTAGCTCTGCCGACCCCGACGCTGACCCCACTCCGCGGAACTTTGGCCCCAATAATGTTGTAAACAACAAGTTGATTAGGCCATGGGTTTCAAAGGACGGCATGCGAATAGGTTTCCGCACCACCAGCAAGGCAAGTTTTAATTCGACAAGCCCGGGCGACATTATGTATAGCTCCTATCCTTTGAGCGCCTCTATTAAAAAGACCTATTATGATTCTACCACGGCTCGCTATACGGCGGCTACTTTCGACAAGACGTCCGGTACCGGCATCGCAGTCAGTTCCCAGGCCTCGGTAACGCGGATCCTTGCATTGAAAAACACGATCAATTATTACAATTATGTAAATCCTGAGTTCACCTATTCAAATGCGAGCCGTGATTTTGATAGCATCGATTTGGGGCTTATCAGCATTCCAAGTATTTTTTATGGCAATAATATTAAAAAGGGAACCATAGACCTTAAGTTTTTTTTCACCGGCACTCTCGTTGCCCGGGCACAAGACACAGCTCAAAATGGTCTTTTGTATGAGACCACCGGTCCCCGCACCGGCGGCGTTATCGGATTGGTACTTTACAACGAAGGAATGCTAATTCTTACGGGAGCATATGATTTGGCCCCCGACGGAGGAACCGCTGCGGTACCTGATGCCTGCGAAGATACTTATGAGGGCGGCGCTACCAATTATGATCCTAAGTGGGTATATTTTGGTGCTGGCGCGCAGCAGGCAGGAGTCGCACCGGTATATTCTTCTTTTACAATGGAGATGAGCGGCACCGAAGCTATTCAGTCTCTTACTATGTTTGCAAAGCTGCCTAAAGGACAGCTAAATCATTCCAATAATCCTACCTATTTACAGTTCTCAACGGCTAGCCATGTGCTTACTGGATCTTCGGCATACTTACAAGATCGCAAAAGAGTCATTAAAAATATTGTTTCTTCGTCGTATAACGATCCTACTGGATCTTTTGAAAAGACCACCTATATTTCTAAGATTGGGATATACGACGAAAATGAAAATCTTATTGCTATCGCGAAGCCTGCCACGCCTGTTAAAAAAACGGCCGCCAGAGATTTTACGTTTAAGCTGAAATTAGATATATAAATACGTGCGAATGTTTAAAATTCGGCCGCAGCTTTGGTACAATGACTCTATGATTTTAGGACTCGACATATCCACCAGCATAACTGGCTATACTATATTAGATAGCGCCGGCAATATTGTGGTCTGCGATCACATCGATCTGCGAAAAGAAAAGAACTTTTTTCAGAAGGCCGCTGAGATGGAAGTTGTCCTCAACTCCGTCAGATCTAAATATTTTATAGAACATGTTTATATTGAACAATCACTTCAGTCTTTTAGGTCTGGATTCTCTTCAGCACAGACTCTCTCTTTGTTGTC
>Ga0080013_1002544_pt1 | contig 21233 bp, 32 predicted proteins | sample ETNvirenome_6_85_FD_69236 | JGI IMG/M metagenome (GOLD analysis project Ga0080013, IMG submission 69236) | Marine viral communities from the Pacific Ocean - ETNP_6_85 (SPADES assembly) (version 2) | ecosystem: Environmental > Aquatic > Marine > Oceanic | place: Pacific Ocean | collected 2013-06-19 | reverse complement strand
AGTAGCGACATTAATGAGGTATAATTCTTTTATAACTAGAGTTATATATGATGTATTCGGTTTATTACCAGAATTTATAACTACTTATGATTCTAGAAGATATGCTTTTCCATCCCTTTATACAGAAAATAAGAAAGGTAAAAAAGTTCTATTTGGTTCTTTTGAAAAAGGATGTGATAAAAAACATATTATTTGGGAAAAAGTATCAAGTAAAGAAAGCCACCTATCATGGATGTACACCAGAAATAACACATTAAAGAAAGAGAATTATGATATGTGTGATGCTTATACCTGTGTGTTAGGTCATATGAATAAGAATAATCTCTGGTAATTGATTTTACCTTAAATATTCCATACATTTCTACTATGGAAGACTCAATACTACTATTAGAATTACTACATGAAGTTTTAGGTGAAGAAAATTCACATTACCCTAATAAAGGACAAATATCTTTTGATTGTCCAGTATGTTCATATGACATAAAAGGTTTAAATAAAGGTGATGGTAAAGGAAATTTTGAAGTAAATTATTATTTAGGTGTTTATAAGTGTTGGTCGTGTTCAGAGACATATAATACTCACGGTTCTTTAAATAAATTATTTGGTAAATGGGGCAATAAACGTAACAAGGCCACATGGAAATTAATAGGTGGTGACTTCATAAAGAAAGTAGAAAGAAAATATGAAGATGTTAGATTACCAAAGGAATATATCTCATTCGAGAAAGGTAATAAATTAACAATCCCATACAAAGAAGCTTATAATTACCTACTAAAACGGGGTATCACTAATGATATGATTAAAAAGTATTCATTAGGGTACACTACAGAAGGTAAATATAGAGGTAGGATAATAGTACCATCTTATAATAAAGAAGGTGAAGTTGATTACTTTGTGTCCAGGTCATACGTTAATCATAAAAATAAATATAAAAATCCCGAAGCAGAAAAGGATAAAATAATATTTAATGAATATACTATAGACTGGACCAAAGACATATATCTGGTAGAAGGAGTATTCGACATGTTCTTCATTTCAAACTCAATACCAGTTTTAGGAAAGAGTGTTAGTGATAAGTTATGGACAACTTTATATGATAAAGCAGAAAAAAATATAATTATATGTTTAGATGGGGATGCGTGGGAAGACGCTAAAAAATTATATAGAAAATTAGAAGGTGGAAGACTAATGAATAAAATTAAATTAGTAAGATTACCAAAAGATAAAGATGTCGGTGAATTAGGTGGTATAGAAGGATTAAAACAAATTACATTACTATAATATGAAAATAATAAGAGAATTAGCCAAGTTTAACAATATTAAGTTCCACGATAAGGAACACATTTATTATTTAGATGGAAAAAGAACAAAATCTGTAACATCCATCATTTCGAAATATAAACACCCATTTGATAAAGATTATTGGTCACAGAAAAAAGCTGATGAAAGAGGGATAACCAAAGAAGAAATATTGAAGGAATGGAAATACAAAGCAGATTTTTCATGTGAAAAGGGTTCAGCATTTCACGAATATGCTGAGAATTTCTTAACTAATAAATTATTTCCCTTCCCAGAACATAGAATTACAGAAGCTTTAGGTGGTGTAGAAAATATGTTGGAGTGTAAAGAAGCGGTAGATAATTTAAAAACGATGTTTACTGATTTTTATGATAAATCATTCGGTAAACTTATCCCGGTTAGAGCTGAGGTTGTTGTGGGTGATAAGGAATGGGGTGTAACAGGAATGGTAGACCAGATATTCTATAATGAAAAATCTAAAAAATTAGAAATTTGGGATTGGAAAACTAATAAAGCAATAAAGGAAGATAATAAGTGGCAACAATTTAAAAGTCCATTAGGTCACTTAGATGTTTGTGAATTAAATACGTATTCTTTACAATTATCTTTTTATAAATTAATAATAGAAAGGAATACTGAATTAGAAATTGGTGACTGTTATATAGTTTGGTTTAATGAAAATAACGAAACATATAAAATAATAAAATGTTATGATTTTAGAGACGAAATATTAAAAATTATGAAAAAATGAAGTTTACAATAAAAAACACACCAAATAATATAGAAGAAGTACACCCAGAAGATATCCCATTTAAGGTTAAGTTAGGGGATATTGAATCTAGAAAAACAATAATAAAAAATAACCCATTAAAGATTTTTAAACTATCTATGATAAGAAAAAGTTTAAAACAGAAGGGATATGACCCATCTACATTTGGTCATATAGCATTAACATATGATTCTAGTATAGACAAATATGTAACTTTTGACGGTAATCATAGAATAGCAATACTAAAAGAGTTATATGATGATGATTATGAAATAGAAGCTAAAAGACATGTTCCTTGTGATGATTGCGGTGATGTAAGTTGGGACATACCGATAACACAGACACCAATAATGTTATTCTTTTTTATGTACACACTGGTGCCAACAGTTATAATGATAATAATACTTTATCTAACCCATTATCATCTACCAGATTTTAAAATATATGCCAAATTAAACCAACACCCAATTAAAAGGTTTACTTGGTTATATAACAAATCACAACCAATATATACTTTTATGATGAGAGTATTTTATAACTTAAACTATATAATCACAGCATTAATACTTTTAGTGTATGTTATTTGGATTTTATACGATGATTTTTATGTATGTATGATAGCAGTCTTAATCCAAGTAATATTAACACAAATATTTAAATATTTTGATATGGAAGAGTTCAAGTATGGAGATTTAATTAAAAAAATAAAGTTTTGGTAATAAATAAGATAATACATTATTCAGACCTACATCTAAAGTTGTATAAACAACATGAAAGAGATAGGGAAATTCTAGAAAAGGCATTAGATGAGTGGAGAGACATCAAACCGGACAGGATAGTGTTTACTGGTGACCTAGTACACTCAAAGAATCAAATGACACCAGAGTTAATAAATTTAATGTCTTGGTGGATGACGGAAACCGCAAAGATAGCAAAATGTATATATTTGATAGGAAATCACGATTTTTTAGAAAATAATATAGATAGACTGGACGCCATAACACCAATAGTTGAAAGTATAAATAATGAAAACATTACCTATTTTAAAGATAGGGGTTGTTATGAAGATGAAAATATCTTGTGGTGTGTATACTCATTAATAGAACATAATATTAGTCCAGAAATACCTAAAGATAGTGATAAATATAAAATTGGTTTATTTCATGGTGCAATAGAAGGGTCAACTAATGATTTTGGGTTTAGGTTTGATAGTGGTTATTCAGTAGATAGATTTAAAGGGTGTGATGTTGTATTAGCGGGGGATATACATAAAAAACAAACATTTAGAATACCAGGTAAAAGAAAAGCTTATATGGTGGGGTCTACTATATGTCAAAATTTTGGTGAGAGTATAAAAAATCATGGATATGGTGTTTATACTATAGATAAAGATAAATATAAATTCTTTGAACTACCTAACAAACAACCATATCTTAATTTTAGAATAACAGATATAACAGATATAGAAAAAGATAAAGAAGTTTTAATAAATAAATAATATGGATAAAAATTTAAAGAAAGAATTCGACATGTATTGTAAATTAAATGAGATAGAAGATGCAGATGAATTTATTGAAAAATGTGCCAAAGATGGACTAACTTTAGATAAATATGGTGTCGCACCATTCCTACCTAAATCACAAATACAGGAAATACCGGTAGAAAAAGAGGTAATAAAAGAGGTGGTCGTTGAAGTGGAAAAAGAGGTAATCGTGGAAAAAATAGTAACTAAAGAGGTTGACAATAAAGACCTAATAATTAAAATTGAAGAGCAAGACAAACAACTTACAGAAAAAGACAATATAATTAAAGAACAAAAAAATAAAATAAAAGAACAAGATGATGTATTAGAACACTTCAAAAACGTAACCGTAAATAGAAGAGCAAAATATATGAAAACATCTAACTTAAACGACACATACTTAGACTAAATTATGGAAATATTTATATGGATTTTAGCAGCTTACGGAATGTCTCAGATATTAGTATTTGGGAGTATATTTGACAAATTAAGAGATTGGATAACCAAACACTCTACATTTTTTGGTGACTTATTAGCGTGTATGATGTGTACCTCCACCTGGGTAGGATTCTTCTTCTCCATAGCATTTTACTCACCAACAGAAACGATGACAATAATACCGTACACCAACATATTCTTCGATGGTATGTTAGCTAGTGGTTCAGTATGGGCACTTAACGCCATAGTAGAATGGTTCGAAGAAAACAAACCACCAAAAAGTGAATAGCCACCTCTAATATAATTGATTTATCATCTATAATATTCTATATTTTATACATGAAAATAGATAAATTAGAAAATCCGTTCATAAAGGTAACATGGGATGACATCCCAGAAAACTTCACACAAGAAAAAATAAAGAGAGTTAGGAGTTACTTTCAAAGAAAGTACAACTCTAGAAATGTTACAGTTATACCTAGAGCAATAGATAGGAATGCTAGTGGTGTACTAGATATTGACGTAGATAAGAATGTTATGGATACCGAATACCAAACGAATCTTATGTCACAATTTGTAAAGAATAATGATATGGGTGTAGAACTAGAACTACTTAAAAGATTAGACCATAAAGTAAATTTAAAAGTATCAGAAGGGGTTACAAATAAAACACAATATAAAAGAGTGTATGTTAAATCTATAAACTTCTCTAACTTCCTATCATTTGGTAAGGGTAATATTTTAGATGTGGATAAATTAGGTGGAATAACGGTTATAGACTCTAACCCAGCAAATTTTGGAGGAAAATCAGTTCTAGCTGTAGACCTCATATTGTTCCTATTCTTTAATAAGACAACAAAGACGACCAAAGCTATAGAAATATTCAACAGGTTCAGGAAAAATAAAGAGGTGTTTGTACAAGGTGAGGTAGAAATTGATGGTAAAGATTATATCATCATAAGAAAGATAAAAAGAAAAAAAACAAAGAGAGGTGAATGGTCAGTAAGTACAACTTTAGAATTTTTAGAAAGAAAATCTGATGGGACTTTACAGAATTTTACTGGTGAACAAAGACGTGAAACAGAGAAGTTTATAAAAGAGTCTATAGGGACAATGGAGGATTTTTTATTAACAGTATTAACCACAGCATCCAACCTAGAATCACTAATAGAATCCAAACCCACAGATAGAGGTAATATACTTAGTAGATTTATAGGGTTAGAAGCTTTAAAAGATAAAGAACATTCAGCTAAGAAAATGCATTCAGAATGGTCTAAGAAATTAATATCTAACATATACAATATAGAAGATTTAAAATATGAGATACAAAAAGGTAAAGACGAAAAGGTAACATTAGAAAATAAGGATAATGAATGTAGTGATAAATTAGGTAAACTAGAACTAGAGATAAAAACAAAAGAAAAAAATAAGGAAAAACTACTATCCGAAAAAACAACAGATATAGATTCCGAAATAGAAAATATAAATCCAAGATTACTAGAAGACAATGTTACTGAATATAAGGTTTTATTAACAGAAAATAAAAATAAGTTAGAAACCTATGGGCGTATGGACACCAAAGAAGGGATAAACTTAGAAACATTAAGAAATTTAATAAAGGATAGAGACGAACTAATAGCAAGTAAAATAAAGGACACAACCAACCTAAAACATAAAAATAAAACCATAAAGGAACTACAAGAGTCAGAGGTTTGCCCACTATGTAAGAGAAATCTAGATGACGTAGACCATACTAAAGAGATAGATACTCTAAATAATGAAATAGAACAATTAGAGATAAGGGTTAGTGGTGGTACAAATAAGATAACTTCATTGGATGACGAGATAAAGACTCTAGAGGATATGAAAGAAGTCTTTGATAGAAACGAAAAAGAGATGTTAAAAAAGGAAAGGTTAGTATTAGAAATAGACCGATTAGAATTAAATATTGATACCGCTAATAATAGTTTAAATAAATGGAAGGATAATAAAACTAAAATAGAAAGAAACGAAGAGATAGAGAAGAACGTACTAACAATAAACTCAAGTCTAGACATACTAAAAAATAATAAAGAAATAATAATAAGAACTGTAGAATCTAATAAGGGTAGGAATAAAGTTATAGATGAATTAATTGAAGGTAATAACGATAAAATTAAAAAAATTATAAATGAAGAAGAGATTGATAAGGTTTTTAGGGCTTATTTAACTATTTTTGGTAAGAATGGTATAATAAAAATAATAATGAAAAGTATTGTACCTAAATTAAATAATGAATTGATGATTTTATTATCTGAAGTAACAAAATTTAATGTTGAGATTAGAGTAAATAATAAAAATGAGGTTGAGTTTTGGATGGTAGACAATGAGAGTGGAATAGAAAAAATATTAGCTAGTGGTAGTGGGTTTGAAAAGACTTTAGCTTCTTTAGCGATTAGAACAGTCTTGACAAAAGTATCCTGTCTACCAAGACCAAACATAACAGTATTTGATGAGGTATTGGGTAAAGTAAGTAATGAAAATTTAGAAGAGGTTGGTATTTTCTTTAGTAGAGTTAAAGAGTACTTTGAGAATGTGTTTCTAATAACACATAATCCATTAGTTAGAGAATGGTCAGACAATATAATAACTGTAACAAAAAATAATAACATATCTGAAATAAAATAGATATTTATAGTATATGACAAATAGAATCAAAAAATACCTTTTATTCATGTTCGGTAATTGGAGTACCTACCAGAATAACACAAAAGTTATACATAATATAAGAGAAATTATGGAAACTATTGTGATTGAGGAGGAGTTTTCATTTGTAACCGGAGATAATATTGTAATAATGTGTATAAAGTCCAGAATGGAATTCAGTGACATAGACGAGATATTCCAAGATTACCTAACACCACATGTTAGTGCTTTCTTTTTAATGCCTAAACCTAGAAAACTATCTTATAGACTAGACAAAAATCTGGAGGACCACCTATTTGGAGAACGAAAAAACCTAAAGTCAAAAAACATAGACCCAAAACTAGCTGAAGAGTTATCCAAATCCCTAAAATCTTTAGTTGAAAGTAAAATGAAAGAGATTAAAAGGGTTATCCAAAACCCTATTGAGAAAGAAAATAAAAAATTAAAGTTTAAAAAGTCCTTTACAGTTGACATTCTTTTAGATAAAATTATAGATGATGGGATAGATAGTCTTACTAAAGAAGAGTTAGAATTCCTAGATAAATTTAACAATTAAAATAATTATGACTTTAAAAAAAGGAAAATATAAGTTAACACTATATCACGAGAACGAATGCCCTGATTGTAACGAATTAAAAAAATTACTAGATGAAAATGATATTTCATATATTAATAAGTGTATAACAGTGGACGATAAGTTACCAACAAACCAAAAAATGATAAATACTAATAATAGGTGGGAATTTCACGATTTTGCAAAAGAACATCCAAAAGAGTTTAGATTTGCTCCAGTACTTGTTATTGAGGACGAAGAATTTAATTACGAATTCATAAGTGTCGGACACCACTTTGAAACCGGTAAACCAGAACAAGCAGTTAAAATCATAGAAGAAAAGTACCAACAATAAAAAACACAAAGAGTGTTGTAGATTACCAATAATTTTATTATCTTTGTACCAAATACAATATATATGACATAATGTCAGTTATAATGTAGTGGTACAGTATTTGTACTATAATAATAATAAAATATATAATATGGCAAAAAATAACACATACATCAACCAAGCAGAAATATCACATTATTTAAAAGATGTTAGAAAAGCTACGATTCTTACACCAGATAGAGAAAAAAAGTTAGCAAAATTAATTAAGAGTGGTAAAGCTACACCTAAACAGGTTAAAGAGATAGAGTTAGAATTACTAGAAGGAAATCTTAGATTTGTTATAAGTGTCGCAAAAGAATACCAAGGACAAGGAGTTTCGTTATCCGATTTAATTGCTGAAGGAAACTATGGGTTACTAAAAGCTATTAATAATTTTGATTGGGATAGAGGGTTTAGATTTATCTCTTATGCGGTATGGTGGGTTAAACAATCTATTTTACAATGTCTAAACGAGAATTCTAGGACCATTCGACTACCAGTTAATATAATACAAGAGATACAAAGAGAGAAGAAAAAGGTAGAGAAGGAAATAGGTGAGTTTAACAGTAAGTTAGCCTCGTTACCAAGTGTAATTAACTACGACAAGCCTATTAATGAAGAAGGTGACACACTAATTGATATCCTAGTAAATGAAAATGCTGATGACCCAGAAGAACTTTTTTCAGAAGAAGTAAATTTGAAAACAGAGTTAGTAAAATTAATGTCGTCATTAACTGATAGGGAAATTAATATAATTAATGATTACTATGGATTGACAGGTACCCCTATGACATTACAAGAAATTGGTGATAGTTTAGGTCTCACAAAAGAGAGAGTTAGACAAATTAAGGAGAAATCATTAAGAAAATTAAGAAACGATAGTTATGAATTGTTAGAATACCTAACGGATTAGTATTTATCATTAAAGGATAAATATGAAAAAAAGACTCTTTCCATTATTAATAGCATTATCAGCTCTAGCGGTTTCTGGTAGTGCAGCATTTTATTCTGTATTTGGATTGAGTAAACTATTTGCGGGAGCTAGTACGCAGGTTATTATAATGGCTGGTTCACTAGAGTTCGCAAAACTTGTGGTAGCCTCTTTACTATACCAATACTGGGATACTATAAATAAGTTGTTACGTTCATATCTTGCAATAGCATGTTTTGTATTAATGGTAATAACATCAGGAGGTATTTATGGATTCTTATCTGGAGCATATCAATCAACAGCAACCCAATCAGAACTACTTGACAAATCACTTTTAATTCTTGAACAGAAACAAGTTAGGTTTGAAGAAACAAAAGAAGACTTAAACATTGAGAAAACACAACTTAACAAATCAATTTCTGATTTAAGAGTATCACTTTCAAATCCAACATCAGTTTCGTGGTACGACAAAGAAGCTGAACAAGTAATCACAACAACATCTAGCTCAGCAAGAAGAGCATTACAATCAGAACTAAAAACAACAATTGCAGATAGAGATAATATCAATATTAAAATAGAAGCTGTAATGGATTCTATTAATAAAACTGATATAGCATTATTAGATAAAGAAATATCTAATGAAGATGAAAGAGAGTTAGGTCCGTTAAAATATCTAGCAGAAACAACAGGACAGGATATGGGAGTTGTTGTTAACTGGTTCTTATTACTTATTGTATTTGTATTTGACCCACTCGCTATAGCACTTGTTGTAGCCGCAAATATGGCATTTGCTCAAATAAAAAGAAAAGAACCTGAGGTAGTAATGTCTGTTCCAGAAGGAATGGAATTCAATAAACCATACCCTATACCAAATATAAAACCTACTAATAATGTAGAACCAATCGATGAGGACTACTTTACGGATTTAGAGGATTATATTAAGTTTAACACAGAAGAAGCAATAGATAATTTAACGTACCCTAAATTTGTTGAGAAACACTACCCAAAAGTAGAAAAAAATACACCAACACATAACCCACAAACAGGAGAACTAAATCCACATTATAAAGAATTAACTGGTGAAGAAAATCCGTTACAGGAAGATGTTGTTGGTCAGAATGGTAATGATGGACTACATTATGGTGATAAAGATGAGACTAAAGAAATAAATTTAATAACCACAACTGATGACTTAACTGAAGAAGAGATTGTAGAGTTAAGTAGGGAAATAGCAAAGACAGAGACGCCAGAAAAATTAGAACCCGTAAAACCAACCGAAAAAGACCTTGAGAAATTATCTAAAGTTCTTAATATTAAGTATAATGATGATGATGTTCCTTTAGATAGGTTAACGGACACAACTCAGACATTAATAACTAAAGTTATGGATAAAGATGATGAAAAACAAAACAGTGGGGATACCATCACATACAAAGGCAGAAAATAATAAACAAATATTATTATGTAATACTAATAGAAAATTAGATGATTATCTTAATTCTCTAAAGTATAGAAAAAACGGTAAATATACCAAAATACCCAACTACCTAATAGATAAAAGTGGGAAAGTCCATAATTTAAATAATGAAGACATTACAGATAAGTATCTTACTGGTTATCATGAGGAGACTGTTAGTGTTATTGTTATATGTTTAGAAAATAGAGGGTGGCTGACAAGAAGAAGTAAAGATGGTTTGTATGTTGATTGGTTGGGTGATATTTATAGTAGTAAGGTTTTTGAAAAAAAGTGGAGAGGTAAGAGATTTTGGGATATTTATACTAAAGAACAGACTGATTCGACTACTGCTTTGATTGATAAATTATGTGAAGTTAATGATATATCTAGAGAATTTATAGGACATAATGTTTTGATTGATGGTATAGAGAATTTTAATGGTGTAGTTAATAGAAGTAATTATAACGAGTATTGGACAGACCTTAGTCCGTCTTTTAAATTTGATGAATTATGAGAAAAACAAAAAGAAATATTAAAGATTATGCTGATTATGGAAATAGTCAGTATGATGAAATGAAATCATTACTCAGTAAGTCTAGGAAACTTTTCGAACAAGTTGAGGATGAACAATTAACAATAGACTTAGATAGGGATAAAGAAAAAACCAAGGAGTATACAATCTCTAGTGGTAAAATGGTGATACATAGCTATGAATCGTCAGACCTAGTTCTATCATCAGACGAAAAAACCACATACCAAGAAACAATGGACGATTTTGTTGAACAAGTATCAGATTTAGTAGACTACGGTTCTCTTAATTTGTATGAGAATAATGTTGAATGGTCTGGTAAGTTAGTTAAATTCGATACTGAATTCTTCTATAGTGTAGGTGAAAAAAACGGAGTATACATCATAGGAAGTATGATTAAAATAGATGAGGAATTTATGGAGATGATTAATAAATTGAAAGATTACTATCAAGTATTTTCAGCAAAATGGGCAGGAATACTAGCAGATAGAAAATCAACTAAAACAACAGAAACAGAGTAATTATGGAATTTTTAAAAAAATCGTGGAAATGGATAGCAGGTGTTATAGGGTTCTTTATTGGGCTTGTATGGTTTATGAATGCTAATTCTAATAGAAAGGTCAAGAAGATTAAAAAGAATATTAAGGGTAACGAAAAAAAGACTAAACAGGTTGACAAAAAAATAGAAAATATTAAAAAACAAAAGAAAGTAACTAAAAGTAAGATTGCTGAAACTAATAAAGAATTAAAGAATCTTAAAAAGAAAAAACCAGTAGTTAAAAAGAAGAAAGCTAATAAAGCAGCACAAGACTTAAAAAATAGACTAAAATAAATAATTATGACACATTTAAACGAACAATTAGATAGGAGTAAACAACTAATGGGCCTTATCACAGAAGCTTATGGTGGTGGTAGAATTATGGAAGGTGATATCCCATGTGATATATGGTGTAAGATAAAGGTAGCTAAAAGAGGGTCCAGAGGTGATGTGGTTAAAATGATACAAAATGTTTTAGCTGGTGGATGTGGAGATTACGGACCATATAACCCAGAAAAATTGGGTGGAGGACTTAACGAAGGATGTGCAGAAAACTGGACAGATTGTGATGGTAAATTTGGACCGGAGACAGAAAAAGCAGTAAAAGAATTCCAAGGAGAAGGTGGACTAACTCTAGATGTAGATGGTAAAGTAGGATTTAACACTCTTAGTGCACTTTGTAAGGTGTGTTACGGTGCTGGAAGTCCTAAGGACTCAGCAGAGTATATTTTATGTCAGAAAGAATGTGATTGTAAACAACAACAAGGGACTGATGATGGTGGAGAGATTATAGATGTAATAGATGGTGACGATTGGTTTATAGATATAGATATTTCACCCGAATACGGTAATGATTGTGATAGAATTAAAGCTTGTCTTAAATACGCTATTAATCAGAGAGGGGAACACTGGTATCACTTTAAAGAATGTATGACAAAAAAGGGGGTAGGAGAGAAGATAGAAGGGTGTGAAGCAAGATGTACACAAGGATGTCCAGAAGACCCACCAGCAGGAACACCTGTAACTGCAGTAATGAGTTGGTGTTGGGATGGTGAGAAATGTAAAACATTATCATGGGGTGGAGGACCATGGTACAGTCAAGAAGATTGTGAAAAATGTAATTGTAAACAAAGATTCAAATGAAAAAACTAATATTAATATTATTATTGCTTACACCAGTATGGGTTTTAGGTCAAACAACGTTCACGGATAAGGAAGTCGTTAAGATGGATTCTCTATTCCAAGTATATGAACAAAATGATAGTTTACAGAAAATACAGATTAATTTATTAAATACCCAAATCACAAATTATAAGACATTACACGTACAAGATAGTTTACAGATAGCTTTTATGGGTGAGAAGACAGACCTACTAAATCAAAGAATAGATTTATATATGGATTTAACTAAAGAATTGAGACCTAAATGGTATAATAAACCCGTAATACACTTCTTTTTAGGAGCAGCAACTATTGTTACATCTTCCTGGGTAATATCCAACGTTAAGTAATATTTATAATATATGGCATTAACTAGTACAGACAAACATCAGATTGGGGTAATCGCTCGAAAAGAAATAAAAGATTTCATGACTAAACCACAGTTTAAAAATGAAATCCAAAAACTAATTGCTGACGAAATAAAAAAAGGGAGGAATACTAGAAGTGAGATTGTTGATATAATAAGTAAAGTAACTTTAGAACTTTATAAAACATTCTGGTTTAGACGCAGTATGTGGCAATCAGAAATTAAAAGAGTTAGGTAATGGGTGAATGGAGAGATAAGTTCGACAAAGGAATGAAAAAAGCATTCCAAAAAGCTTCAATGCTTGATAACGCTCCTAGTCCAGTAGATTTTAAACAAATGTTAAAAAATAGTACAGACATAGAAAAAAAAGGAAAACAACATCCAGGTAAAACGTGTGATGAGGTACATCCAGGTAAAACTTGTGAAGAGTGGAGAAACACTAAAGAAGAGGACGTTGACGAAGCTACTGGTGCTGGTTCAGCTGGTGGTTTTGTAGCTCCATTATTTACTGAAAAGAAAAAAAAGAAAAAAGAGGAGGTTGGAGAAGCAACAGACGCATCAAGTTCAGGGCAATACTCGACACCTAAGATATGGGCAAAGAATGAAAAGAATTGGAGAGGAAAACAAAAAACACAATGGCCAGGAGGTAAGTTTGTAAAGGTTAAAGAAAAATGTAAAACATTCCCATATTGTAACCAAGGAGATATAAATGCTTTAGAATTAACAGAAAATAAAATAATTAAGAAGGCAATAGAAGAAATATCTAAAAAAACAGGTAAGGATAAAACCCATATAAAAAATCTAGTAGCCAAAGAAATAGAGGAAATCATAAGTAGAAGTTTTTATAAGTCACCAGTAACAGATAAAGATACTGGGATAGTAGGGGTTGGTAAGATGGATACACCTATAGGTAAGATGTACTCAATAGGAGGAAAAAAGAATTCTAAATAGAAATAAACGTATATTTATAATAAAAAGAAATTATGTCAATATTAGCAAAAAGTCCGGATTTAACAAAAATTATTAAGAAGGCTGTGGAAAGAATTGGTGAAGACCACGCTAAGTCTAGAGACCATAAACAAGATTATCATGGTATAACATTGAAAAATGAAGATTTGGTTATTGAAAAAGCTTTAAAAGAAGCTTCAGATGAAATGGCAGAAAAAATGGTGTTAGAAAATACAATTGATGGAATGATAAAAGAAACTATACTTAGAGAACAAGAAGATTATAGGAATATAGATTTAACATCTGCTCCTAATAAAAGATATGCTGACTTTAAATCATCAAATGCGTGGGACCAATTAGGACAATATTTAGCAAGTCAAACTCTTTGGGCAGATATAGATGATAACATTAAAGCATCTGCAGAAAGCATCGGATGGACTGAAGAATTGTGGAATGGTCCTGGACTAAAACAAGATATAGCTGAGTTAGAATCCGAACCAATATACGGATTATGGTTAGCTGGTTTTATAAATGATTCTGAGGATGGTAATGACTCTCAGTTAGTGCAGGCAGAAGCAACAATAGATGAATCTACCACTAATACCATTAAGAAAGTACTAAACAAGAAATTAAAAGATAAATTAGAAGAAAATGTAATGGCTGGAAAACGATTAAAGGGAGCAGCCACTATACCAGGTAAAGATGCTTATGAAAAATCAATAAAAAAATCTAAAAGTGAAACTGATGCCTACCATAAAGACACTAAAAAGAAGTTTAAAGACTATGATAGTTTTGAAGGGAATGAAAGTCCTGAGTTCCCACACCAAGAAGACTCAAAAACTAATGCAGATGGACAGTTTCAGTATTATAGAAATGATGATGAACAAGAAGAGTTTATTGATGTTAATAGAGGAATGGGATTACAAGATGCTGATGGGATTGAAAATCTAGCAAAGATATCTGATTATTTAGAAGGGTCCAGTGAAACTGGAAACGCACAAACTGATAAAGATGGTAAAGCTCTAGGGAATGTAGTACCTAGTGATTTAGGTAAGAAAATGCAAAAAACTATGAAGTTAAAGAAAGAGAAAAATTTAGACGACCTAAACACCATGAGTAACGACAGAAGATTTTCACCTAACATACAAAAAGTAAAAACAGTAAAAGAAGATGTGGTTAAAGATATGGATGAGATGAAAAAACTCTGGTCTTATAACAAAAAAACCCAGTAATCTATTTACGAGCCACCCTTTATAACTTACACTTAATGTTAGATATGGGACAAAAAAGGCTATTACCGGAACAATTCTTTAAATACGTGGCAAAACCTATAAATCGTGATGAAATGATGATGTGGGTCAAAGCTCATAATATTAATGCTCAAAAATCAGAACTTTTTTTTGATTATGTAGATTCTCTTATTGGGTTAATTACTGAAACTTTTTTAGGTGACGATGTTATAGGTGATGATGATGCTAGACTAAGTCATTTTAACTGGTGTTGGAATAAAACAATAGATAATTTTAGAAAGGAGAAGATATTATTTAATAGGGAGGGGGAGCATTACGAATATTTTTGGAATTTAGTCTATGAATCTTTTTACATTGATAAAACTAGAAGAGAAAGTGGTGAACTAGAAAAGTTCTTCACACTACTATTCAAATTGTATATATTGAAGAGTAAATCAGAACTAGACATATTATTAGAATTATATAATATTTTGGATGGTAACTTGACACCAGTAGATTAATTTATTACAATTACACTATGAGAATAATAAATATAATAAATAACGAACTAATAACTCAACAACTAAAACTTGAGAATGAATTAGAAAGAGCGATAAATTTAAATGATATCGATACTGAAGATAAGGTAAAATTATGTTTAAAAACAATAAATAAACTAACTAAAGTTCATAACGATTTAAGAACTTTTGAAAGTTATATAAATAAAGAAGTAAAAAAAGAAAATTAAAAATGGAAACATTAGAACAAATTGAACAATTAATGGCGACACTAAAAGAAGACGCTACAAAGTTTTTTGAGAAAAACAATAAAAGTGCTGGTATTAGAACTAGAAAAACTGCACAAACAATAAAATCTACTTTACAAGACTTAAGAAAAATAGTTTTAGAAGAGAGTAAGAAGTAATATGGAGGCTTGGTACTACACACTAATATTTTTCTTTAGTATTCTAGTGGTGATAAAAAACCTATCAAACTTTGTAATGAAGTTGATGGTAAGTACACCAAAAGAGTACAAAATAGGGTCAAACGAACTAATATTACTAGGTGTAGCAATCTCATATATTTTAACATATTTAATTTATTAATGAATCTATATAATAATATACAACAATTTGGGAATTACTTTAATAGTATTAGAATCCATGAAGGTCTATTACTTATAGATATGGTATTACCTATTAATTGGGAAGATATTAAAGTATTGCAACATCGTGGTAATAAAGTACAAATAAATAAAGGTAAGAAGACCGACAAAAAGAAAGTAATCTCATTCTACTCGACCTTCGACGAAGAAAATATTGAAGTTTTAGTTGAGGAAGTGTTAGCTGTTATAAAATGGAATAAAGATTTAGAAGACAAGAATGAGTTACTAAACTTAAAGATGTTAGAATTAAAGAAGATGTTTAATGAAAATAACGTGGACTCACTAAGAAGATTAAATTTTAACTTTGACAATATATTAGAATCAGATGGACAAGAAGACCCAAATAGCCTGGTACCATAAGGAAATCAGTAAAGATAAAGAGGATATTGAACAACATAAAAAACAATTAATCAGTCGAATAAGAAAAGCTGGGATAAATGGTGTGTTTGAGAAAAAAGAAGTTAAAAAAGATTACAAAGGTAGTATATGGTTACAGAAAATATTGAACAGAATGTGGAGAAACCTGAAAAAAATTACAGGTTTTTAAATGATTGTGCTGAAATAGCAGAGAGGGTAAAAAATAATTCCTTATTAGACAATACTCAAGTCAAAATCAACATCCAAAACAGAAACTACCAAGAGCTATTAAGAGAAATAGAACAATTTGTTAGAATTAAAGTAGATAGAAGTCAGGAACAGGTCTCAATAACTATAAGTGATGTAGAGTTTTTATTTGTCAGAGTTTAGTAAGTATATTGTTTTCTTAACATAACCCTATCAAAACCAACCCCCTCTAATAAAGTATATAATTGTTTACGTTGAACCGTATCCCTATCCCTAACAAATAAACAATCAATCCTACCACTATCCAAAACATCAAACTCAATTATATCTATTAATCTAGAAGCGTCAGAAACAGTCTTTAGACTGAATAGCTTAAAATTATCCTCATTTTGAATTATTAATTTATTATTTAATGTGAAAACCTGTTTAAAATCACCAATTTGTATATGTTCATCCATCAACTCAACAAAACTAATTTTATTTTTACTTTCGTGAGAATAAATAAACTCTTCTTTCCAGTAAGGTAGTAATTTTGTTATGTTATAGATGGAATCACCTAAAGAAACCTTCTTGGTCCTACCAACAGAATCTTTTACAAATATTGTATCACCACTAAACCTACCTCCTTCAGTTGTTACTATACCCAACTCAAACCTAACTTTTTTTCTGGATATAAATTCTATAACAAATTTAGGTTTCTTTTCGTGGATTAATTGATTATACTTTGTTTGTATACTTTTTTCATTATTAGACGAGAAGAAAGATTTTAACCTCTCCCCGTTTTTAAATAATATTATTTTATACTTATTTCTATTATAACTCATATGAATAAAGATTATTATAAAACTCTAAATATAAATAGTAAAGCCACTCAAGATGAGGTTAAAAAGGCTTTTAGGACACTATCTAAACAACATCATCCAGATAAGGGAGGTGACGAGAAGAAATTCCAAGAAATATCAGAAGCTTATGACACATTAAGTAATGTTGATAAAAGAACAAGATATGACCAACACCAAGAAAATCCGTTCAGTCATCACCAAAGAGGGAACGGACCCAATATGGATGATATATTCAATCAATTTTTCAATAACCAACACCAACACCAAAATGTAAGACCTAGAAGAAGAAAGGGTAGAACTTTAAATATACCATTAACAGTAACTTTAGATGATGTATATTTTGGTAGTAAAAAGACGTTAAACTATAAAAAGAGAATTAATTGTAGTGGGTGTGCTGGTAATGGTGGTGAAACCTTACTCTGTCCTACATGTAAGGGTACAGGCCAAATACAACATGCTGTTGGTAACGCTTTCTTTAGACAAGTGAGAACTGAAGTCTGTAACACATGTAAAGGACACGGTAAGACAATAACAACCAAATGTAATAAGTGTGATGGTCATGGTGGAACAGAAAAGATGACAACTATAGAGTTCTCCGTCCCAACAGATTTGGTGACAGGACAAAACTATACTTTTAGGGGCTTCGGTGATGAAATCGGTGATGGTGAACCAGGTGACTTAACAGTTCAGATGGTTATATTACGACATAAAGATTTTGTGACACATGGTTTAGATTTAGTTTATGAACCAGATGTGTCCGTTTTAGATATGATTATGGGTATTAAACTATTTGTACCTTATTTTGGTAGTGAATTAGTATTTAAAATACCACAAGGTGCAGATGTAAATAAAGTATTAAGGTTACCTGGTAAAGGTATGAGAGGTCGTAACGATGTTGGGGACCTACTAATAAAACCAAAAGTTAAAATGCCTAAAGAACTATCTAAAGAAGATGTAGAAATCTTTGGGAAGTTAAAGACACAAAGTAATTTTATAGAATCTACATAAAGAATCTAATTATGGTGATATAACCTATTACCATAGGTAAAAGACAAAAAGTTATAAGTGAAAAGGCTTCTATAAAAGAGAATTCACCTAGTGTATCAGATAATAGATTGTTAGTTATTTGTTTACGAATATCATCAGTACTAGAATTAAATCTATCTGATAGTAAATCCTTCTTTTTATTACATTTTTTACAGGCCATATATTAAATTTTATTTTTTATTTTTTATTATTATAATAATAAAAACTTATTTTAAGTTTTATAAGAGTCCATATAAAACTAAAAAGATTTCTTTTCTTGTCGAACTTTAAGTTAATGACATATCTGGTACCATTGGTAACATGGAGAGCTTCATGTATGGAACTTAGTTTATCTGCTTTAAAAATTAACGCATCACCGTTATTATAATCTTGTACTTTATGTGTGTGGTTTAAAAGTGGGAAATGTGTACCCCCACCACTAAAATTTGTGTTTAAATTAATAACCACACTTAAGGTAGAAAAATCATAATGAGCAGGCATATAAGGTAATAAATCATTATTATATTTTATAATAAAACCTTGTATTAATGATAATGAAGTTAGTTTTTCTATTTTTTTATTAATTAATTTAAACACATTATTATCTAGTTTTGAGATATGCATTTCATAAGCACTAATCTCTATACCACCATAAGAATCAGACACCTCTAATTTGTCAGAATTCTTATCTATTGATTTTATAATTTCAAGACACTCATTATCATTAAATATGTTTATAACACTAAAATCCTTTAAATCTTTTATATCTTTCATATAGTTAAAAGTAGGATAAATAATGCTTGAAATAAAGTAAAAAGTTGATTATACTTAACACATGGGAGAACAAACAACAATATTTGATATTATAGAGTCAGAAGAGACCTTCAACTTTGACGAAAATAAACAAAATCTTATAGATAATCTAGATATGTTAAAAGAGATGTCTGTACAGGAACAAACACTATATAAAAAGTGGCAAGAAATGAATAAGGGTGGTAAGATGGCCAAGATAAAAAATAAATTGTACGATTACCGAATAAATCTATGGGTACCATCAGATTTAGATGACGTAGAACACACTATAAAACAAATTGAAGAGTTAGAACCTTATGTTGAAATGGCAACACCAGGAAAAGGCGTCACCAAATGGGTAAACTACCGTAAACTTATCCATACAATGGAATGGGTTGCAAATCCGGGAAGAAATATGAAATTCTGGGTTAAGGATAGGAAAACAGATAAAGTCCTTGGTTTGATTTGTTTAGGGTCCGATGTTACAAGTATTAAAGTTAGAGACGCTTATATAGGTTGGGATAAAATAAATAAGTTTGACCAACATAAACTAAATAATACAGCTATTGCAACAACAATATGTTCCACTCAACCAGGTGGGTATAATATGTTAATGGGTAAATTGGTAGCAGCTCTTACAACATGTAAGACTATTAGGGATGCTTGGGAAGAAAAGTACGGGGATAAATTAATTGCCGTTGGTACTACTTCACTATATGGTATAAATTCTATGTACAATGGAATGCCACATTTTAAGACTATGGGGGAAACCTCAGGTAAAGTTAGGTTAAAACCAGACGATGAAGCTTATTTACCTTGGAATAAATGGTTAAAAGAAAATCACCCAGAAGAACATAAGAAAGCTATAAGTGCTACAGGACCTAAACAGAACATCCTTAACAAGGTTTTTAAACATTGTGGGATAAAGGGTTCAGATTATGACCACGGGTTTAAGAGGGGGGTCTATCTTGCAATGATGTACGATAATGGATGTGAATTTCTAAGAAATGAAATAAAGGAAGAGGACCTAAAACTAAAGAAAAAATTCCAAGACGATATACCATATACAGAAAAATGGTGGAAAAAAAAGGCAATAAGAAGATATAAAAATATGTACAACCAAGATAGAATTAAACCAGAACAATTATTTTATTGGGATGTAATTGATTTATCATGGGAAGACACACAAGATAAATACATAAAAGAAGTAGGTAGATAAGATGATACAAACAATACTATTAATAGCATTATTTATTTTAGAAGTACTGGCTTTTGGATGGCTAATATGGGAGGCAAAAATGGGTAGAGAGAAAAGAGAACAAATCATACAACTAGAGGAACAGATATTGAAACTGGAAAAAGTGATAATATCTATTGAAAAAACAATAATTAAGAAATTAGATAAAAAAAGATAAAATGGAAGAAACATTAATTTACACACAACATTATACGAATAGTATAACAGAAGTTTATTTAACAGAAGATAAAAAAACTGTGATACAAAAAAAGTGTCTTTATGCTACATGTGGACAATACAAATATGATATTGATGAATATTTAGAAAAGAAAATGGTTGGATATAGACAAATTAGAAAACAAGTCAATAGAACAAATTATGTTTTAGGTATTGACGGTACATTATGTGAAGACATCCCCAATGAACAGTTTGAGAGAATGGCAACAGCAAAACCACATCATAATGCAATAGAAACAATCAATAAGTGGTACAAAGAAGGAAATATCATTACATTTTTTACATCAAGAAAAGAAGAACATAGGGAAATAACAGAACAATGGTTAAGAGATAATGAGGTAAGATGGACTTATCTAATTTTCGGTAAACCAAGAATTGATGGTGATGTAACAGCATATCATTATATAGATAACCATAAAGTAAGAGCAACTAGGTATAAAGAAGATAGTGTTTGGGGGGACCTAGTAAGTACAACAAAAGAAATAAAAGTTTTTCCTAAGTAACACAATAAAATAATAAAAAATTCGTATATTTGTAATATGGAAACAAAAGAAAATTCAAACTGGGACACAT
>Ga0080013_1002543_pt1 | contig 21250 bp, 44 predicted proteins | sample ETNvirenome_6_85_FD_69236 | JGI IMG/M metagenome (GOLD analysis project Ga0080013, IMG submission 69236) | Marine viral communities from the Pacific Ocean - ETNP_6_85 (SPADES assembly) (version 2) | ecosystem: Environmental > Aquatic > Marine > Oceanic | place: Pacific Ocean | collected 2013-06-19 | reverse complement strand
ACTGAAGCGCCTTCATTTACTAAAAATTTTTTACAAGAACATAAACATCCTGTGGTTAATATGATTGCTAAAGCAAGAGAGATTAATAAAGCTCACACAACTTTTCTAGATTCTATTTTAAGATACGAACATAAAGGAAGAATACATGCAGAGATAAATCAATTAAGAAATGCGGGAGGAGGAACAGTAACTGGAAGATTTAGTTATCAGAATCCTAACCTCCAGCAAATTCCTGCAAGGAACAAGGATCTGGGACCTAAGATCAGATCATTATTTATTCCTGAAGAAGGTTGTAAGTGGGGAGTCTTTGATTACTCACAACAAGAACCAAGATTAGTAGTACACTATGCGTCATTATATAAACTACCATCAGTCTATGATGTAATAGATGCATACAACACAGACTCAAGCGCAGATTTCCACCAAACAGTAGCAGACATGGCTCAAATACCACGTTCACAAGCGAAGACAATTAACCTTGGACTATTCTACGGAATGGGTAAGGCTAAACTTCAAGCAGAATTAGGTGTTACTAAAGAAAAAGCTGCAGAATTATTTAACACCTATCACAGTAGAGTACCGTTTGTTAAACAGTTAATGGAGAAAGCTTCTAACAGAGCACAGGACAGGGGACAGATAAGAACTTTATTAGGTCGACTATGTCGCTTCCATTTATGGGAACCGAATCAATTCGGGATGCATAAAGCATTGCCTCACGAAGAAGCACTCAGGGAACATGGACCGGGGATCAGGAGAGCTTACACATACAAAGCATTAAACAAATTAATTCAAGGTAGTGCTGCCGACATGACAAAAAAATCTATGTTAGAGCTTTACAAAGAAGGAATAATACCGCATATACAGATTCATGATGAATTAGATTTGTCTATCGAAAACGAAGCACAAGCTAAAAAAGTCATCGAGATTATGGAAAACGCGGTTACACTCGAAGTGCCTAATAAAGTTGACTACGAATCGGGTGATAACTGGGGGGAGATAAATGATTAACTATGTACTTAAATGCCAACATACCAATCATAGAATGTTACGTCCGTGGAAACTATCTCCGAGATCAAAAAGATTCACACGATAAATATTTTCCTTGCGTTATATTTGGATTTACTTCCCTACCGGGACAGGTCCCTTTATTTCACTATATGATGGAAGATGGTGGGCTTTGGTGGAGAGCGCCTATATCTGCCTTTTGTTCTAAACCAGGGATAAAAGAACTACCATTAAATGAGCTGGTAATGTGGGATAGTTTCAGCTATAATGTTGGCGTTACAACTTTTTATCACTTAAAAGGTGCTAAGATGACATACATATCTAGGCGTAAAGTGAAGAGAGAAGGAACATATTTGTTCACCATTGATTGGTGCCCGGGTGATTATAATGAATTAAACTTCGGTTATTCAGAAAAACCCGACCAACATAAGTGCGGTCATGTAATTGAATTAGATGATGGCAATTATGCTATACAGCCCAACAATAGGTTAAGAGTATTCGACCCATCGTTAGCTGCAGATCCATCGGAGAATTTAATACACAGATTAGTTAATACAAAAACCTGGTCTGTTGAAACTACTTCTAAATGGATTACTGATGAACATGAGGAAGGTAGTTACGACTACCACTATACAAACCTGGAGGAAAAAAATGGAAAAGATAAAAGTTAAATTACAACAATGGTCTCTATTATATAGAGAATATATTGTTGGTTTTGCTGTCGGTGTTATTATCGGCGCTATAATATTTTAATAAATGATAGGAGGGTCCTATGATAAAAAAATTTATAAAATTTTTACTATGGCCATTCAAAAAATTTATAGATTGGTTGGCCAGTGGGTTACCTAAAGGAAAAGATGAATAAATGTAAACAATGTAATCATGACTGTCACTGCGGTGGCAAAGAACATATTGATGAATACTTAGATGTGTGTCAATGTGGAAAATGTGATTGTCATTCTAAAGCAGAAGATCTATCTTATGAAAACAATGGTGTTGTAGTAGATGACACCGGAGAATGTGAGAGCTGTCAATGATTGAAAAATTAATGACAATGTTAGTTGGAATCTTACTAGCCTTAGCTGGCTGGAGTCTCTCTAGAACCTTTGAACTCTCAACTATCCAGGCAGTACATGAAGATAAAGTACAAAGAATTCAAGCACAAGTTTTAAAACTAGAAGATCAGGTTGATAGGATGATGGACTCTGATGAAGAAATCATGGACCAACATAAAAAACTATTTGAGAAACTTGAATCAGGAAATACGGGGTATAGTTATAACTAATGAAAAAAATATTTTTTATAGTAGTAGTATTTGCATTAAGTTCATGTTCAATAGGACCTAAATGTACATACACGCAAGAAGGAACAAAAATTAAATCATGGATCTGGTTTACAAAAGAAGTACCAGCAGATCTAGATAAAATGAATTGTAACTAATATGGCACTTAAAATTTCAGAAGAAGCAGCAGTTCAAATGCCTATGAAGACGGTAGCCAGCCTCATCGCGCTGGTTGCACTTGGAACCTGGGCTTACTTCGGCGTTATTGAAACTCAAAATAAACTTTCAACAGAAGTAGAATTAATGCAAAAAGATTTAACTGAGAATACAGAGTTTAGAATCAAATGGCCACGTGGACAACTAGGTTCATTGCCCGCTGATTCTGAGCAGTTCATGATGATCGAAGATCTATATAAAACTACTGAGAAGTTAAACAAACATATCGAATCTATGGCTTTAAATAAGGTAAATATAGAATTTTTAAGAAAACAAATGGATAAAGTTTTAGATGATATTGAAAAGCTTAAAGACCAAAATAGAGAGATGCATTATAAAAACGGAAATGGGGATAAATGATAGAAGCTGTGGTAGCCCTACTTATGTTTGTAAACGGAGAGATTAAGGAAGCGCGTATCCAAGACTCAATGGGAATGTGCCTTAGCGGCAAACGTAAAGCGGAGAGACAATATAGTGAAACAGTATCTTATAAATGCTGGAAAGGTACGGCAGAACTAGAAGATAATATTGATGGGTCCAAATCAATTAAAAAATTAATCATTGAATAATGAAGAAAAATTGTAATCAATGTAAGGCAGAGTTTGAAGCCAAACAAGACTTAGATTTATTCTGTAGTCAGGAATGTAAACAAGAAGCATTAGCTGAACTGGATAGTGGTAGTGATGAGTGTCTCTCATGTCAATAAAAAGAATCCTGTAGCAAAGATTCTAAGGGATAGACGTTATCGCCAGATTGTGATAAAGAATAAGAAAGCATATGACAGAAAAAAACAATGGACAAAAAAGAACCTCTTAACTCCCAATTCAACTTAGAAGCTCAAGTGGTTAATGGGCGTTGTCCTACTTGTACTGAAGAAAGTATATTTGTATCTTTATATAAAACAATTTTTAGATGTACCAATTGTGGTGCTGATATAGAACAAAAGATTAATGGTAAGATAAGTTACATGCCTCATGTTACAAACAAAACTGAGATATGCATAAGACATTTCAATGAGCAAAAGAGCTAAATTCGGGATTAGTACTAAACCTAAACGCGATAAACCTAGAAAAAGGCCTGGAAGACACAAGAAAAGGCTCAATAAACATACTAAAAGAATGACAAAGCGAAAATATCGCGGCCAAGGCCGTTGACAAATATCCCTAGATATCCTATATATAGGGAATGAAAGAAAAACAGCAAAAGCAAGCAATAATATATCCTTTATTTTCTATGCCTTTAATGGCAATTAAATTAGATATACAAAATAAAAACCTTCTTAAGATTATTAAAGAAACTAAGTATCGAGCCACTACCTTTTCGGAAGGAAGTTATATTTCTGTTTCTAATAAAATATTAGAAGATAAAAAATTAAAAAAAGAAAAAAAGATTTTCATAGACGCTATAAGAGCATACTTCCATATGTTAAGTTATAGTAAAAAATATAAAATATTAAATTCTTGGGCCACTAAAACATCAAGTGGATGCATGAGTCAAATGCATGTTCATCGTAATAGTTGGTTAAGTTGTGTTTATTACCCTGAAGATAATACGGGGCAGAGCCTTAGCTTTACAAGAAATTTACCTAACACTTCTTTCTTTGGTTTAGATTATGATGACCCTCATAACATATATTCTTGTGATGAGTTTAAAGTAGAACCAAGCCAAAATATATTACTAATATTTCCAAGCGAACTTTATCATCAGATAAATACTAACACATCTCTTAACACTAGATACTCATTAGGATTTAATATTAATCCTGTGGGTCATTTTAAAAAAGGAACAGATGGAGAAATTGTTTATGAATAAAGCATTTACTACTCAAACTTTTGATTATCCCCAAGCTGAAAAAGTAAAGTCTTCTTTAGTTAAAATAGTTAAAGATAATTACTGGGCTACCATTCAAGGAGGAGGTTCCAGAACAGATTTTGATCTACATAAAAAAGATATAAAAGAAATGAATACCCTACTTCATTGGATACAAAGCAAGCTACCAAGAGTAGCTTATAATTTTTCACAAGGAGGTGAAGATAACGGTAGAATGGACACTGTTGGATTTAATGTTAACTCATTTAGAATTGAAGAATGTTGGGGTGTATACTATAAAAAAGGAGAGGGGGTTGTTAAACATAATCACTTCCCTTATTCATTTACCTTTCAATATTGTGTAGATGCTCCTAATACATCACCACCATTTATTATAGAAGGTAAAAAAATAAATTTAATCCCCGGAAAGATTGTATTCTTTCTTTCTCACCAGTATCATTGGGCAAAAGCCACACCCGTTGATGGAAGATGTGTAATAGTAGGAAATATTTTATATGAAAGATAAAACAATTACTTTAAAAGTAAGCAATATAACACCAAAACAATGGTCAAGTTTAGTTATTGAACTTAATCTAATGGCTAATTCATGGAAATCTTATGGACCTAAAATTAAATTAAAAACACATAACTTTGACAGAATAATAAAATGGGGAAGGAGTAATAATGATAACACTAAAAGAGTTAGACGAACTCGCTTGCAAATGGAATCGAACGAAGAATCCGAAATATAAAGAAGAGTGGTATAAACTGGTAAAAAAATTTAATGAAATACATTGTAATAATACTCCTGTTAAGTACGAACGGCCTAGAGAAAATAGAACTTAAAACCACTGAATCTAATTGTAATGAAATTGCAGATGCATGGCGTGAAGTAAACACCACTTATCGTGGACCTGGTATGGGACAGGGAAATTATACCAAGGATGGTAAGCTAATGATAGGACATATCTGTCAATGATTATTTTTATAAAAGACAATTTTATAACTAAGCAAGACTGTGATTGGGCAATTGAAACCTACAAGAAAAACCAACATAAAGCTAAATCTTTTAGAGATGTTTATCCTTTAGAAGTACCTATTAGATTTCTCCCTAAATTAAATAAACAATCATTCGAATTAAACCGTTCACAGGTAGACTGGGCTGAAATAGTAAGATGGCCCATAGGAAGTCATCAATCTTTACACTTTGACAATGCCAAAGACAATACAACACTAGCTTCAATAGTTTATTTAAATGATGATTATGATGGAGGACACACTTATTTTGAAAATGATATAGTAGTCACACCTAAGCAAGGGAGAGCTTTATTCTTTGATGGAAAGTATTTTAAACATGGAGTGAACACTGTAAGTGGTTCAGAAAGATTTGTTGTAGCTGCATGGTACAAACCTATAACACAAGAGGGATATGTGAAATAGGTTTATTGTGGTGAGAAGATTAATCCCCTACCACATTTTGGACACATTGTCAATTATATGTCTGTTTTGGGTTTTGGTTTAGGTTTAGGCAAAATGGTTTCTTCACCTTGGCGCTGACAAAAAAATTTTATAATAGTCCCATATTCATTAATATCTTCTTTTCCCATTTCTTTAGCTTTCTTAATAGATTCTTCATAACCTGCTATCATACATTCATAATGGCTACTATATGTAGTAGGCATACGGTGAGGTTCGAGGCACATGTTGTACACACTTGTGCATATAATCATACTTAATACAAATTTCATCTTGACAACTCCCTTATCAATCCTATATATTGCTCATAAATATATGAAAGGAACACAACAATATGACTGATATAAGTAAATATCGAAATGTATCCCTAACACACGATACATACAAGACTTTAATTTCTTTGTCCAAAGTTTTATTGCCCGATGCAAAACTATCTATAAGTAAAACTGTAGAATGTTTGGCAAACGAGAAAGCAAAAAAACTTAATGGAAAAATTAAGGAAATTAAAAAATGAAGACTATTTGTCAAACATGTAAAGGTAACGGCTTTGTAAAAGTTGGAACTGAATGGGGAGAAACAGTTGGCCAGTGTTGGGACTGTGAATCGGAAGGTGAGATTAAACATGAAGATAGTGATAGTTATTGGAACTATATTCCTGCTGACAGCGTGCAGTAATCTAGATTTTGAGGGATACGATCCTTCAACTTCTTTGATAAAATGGGTTATAACCAAAAAAGACAAAGAGGAAGTTAGACTTCCCCCTGAACACGGAGCTGAGAATGCAGCACACTGACATTGCATACATCGCCGGACTCTTTGATGGAGAAGGCTGTGTAACTTGTAAGAAGAAAGCTACAAAGCGTAAAGACAGAAATAATAAAGTCTATAATCAATGGTACATTAGATGTGAATTGAGTATGACTGATAAAGATACTGTCACATGGCTTCATGAAACTTTAGGTTTTGGTTGGTGTAAAGAAAAAAGATACAACAACAAACCTAAATATAAAAAACAATGGCGTTGGGCGTGTGGATATAGAGATGCGCTACAATTTGCCAAATTGATTTGGCCTTACACACAAGTAAAACTTCATAAGATAGAACAAATAATTGATCACTACGAACCTTATGATAAAAACATAGGAGAAAATGTAGTTGATCTAGCACTCGAAAGAGAGATAAGGAAACTAGAAGATGCCAGATAAAGAAAAAATGCAAGAAGTACAATATGGAATATTTAGTTGGGGACCCTGTATAGTACACATAAGAATCTCAGAAGATTTTCATAAATTATTAATGGAAGAAGCTAAGGCAAGTAGAGTTAAGGAATTAGATTATACTAAAAAATTAGCTGGAGTTATTAAAGAAGAGTATATGTTTCGTAAAAAAGAAATGTTTTTACCATGGGTATCTCAATGTTTAGGAATCTATGATGAAGCATTCCAAAAACATAAGAATGTTTATTATAAACCTGAAGATAAACCTAACTATTTGCTTTCATCTTTATGGGTTAACTTTATGAAGAAGAATGAATTTAATCCACCACACGATCACAGTGATGCATTATCTTTTGTTATATTTTTAGATGTACCTCCAGAAATAACTAAAGAACAAGAAGACTATATAGGTAATTCAGGTGGACCTGGTTCACTTGGATTTTTATATGGTGAAGGAAACAGACAAGCTATAACTTATCAATCAATCAAACCTAAAAACAGAGACATGTTTATTTTTCCTGCATGGGTAAAACATTATGTAGCGCCATTCTATTCTGATGTAACTAGAATATCAGTGTCCGGTAATGTAGCTAACTCAGTTGAGTTAAAAGATATGGAAAAGTATAACGCAGCCAAGAAACAATATGCAGGACCCAAGGGATAAATTTTTTATATTAGTGTTCACTGGGCTTGGTCTAATGATTGTCTTGAGTCTATTTATGATGGTTTTTGTATCATGAGTCGTAAAGATAAAGGTAGAAAATGGGACGGAAAATCAAGGGTTTCCACCGATAATTATAGAAAAAGATGGAATGAAATTTTTAAAAAAAAGGACCCGGATCAACCTGATCCTAACTGGATTAAAGGATACAATGAATGGAAAAAACAAGGAATCATAAACGATGAAGTAAAAGTAAAAGATTTTAAGAAGTTAAATAAAAAAATATGAAAAATGAAATACTTTATAAAATATATAATTGGATATCCAAAATAACTGGTCGTATTAACTCGTGGGCCTGGATGCGTAGTGTCATTATTCTTCACGATATAAGAAAGAAAAATGAAGATAAACAATAAATATAAATATGTGAGTGGCACACAGATCACGGACCAAGGATCACGGATCTATGATATTAATGGGGCTAGACTTCCAAGCGTAACTACGATATTAGGCAAAACAAAAAATCAACAATTTTTAAAAGACTGGAAGGCCAAAGTTGGAGAACAAGAAGCAGAACGAATCAAAAATTATAGTAGTAGGAGGGGAACTTCCATGCACAAATTCATTGAATCTCATGTATCAGGAATTGGCTACGATGATCTTACGGGGATCGGACAAGAGGCGAAGCCCATGGCCCAAAAAATTATTGAAGAAGGTTTACTTCCTGTTGAAGAATATTACGGCTCGGAAGTCACGTTGTATTACCCTGGGTTATACGCTGGGTCTACTGACTTGGTATGCAATCATAATGGTTTAGATACTATCATCGATTTCAAGCAAGCCAATCGTCCTAAGAAGTTAGAATGGATAGATGACTATTTCTTACAAATTGCTGCGTACTGTATGGCGCACGACTACGTTCATAAATCTGAAATTAAACAAGGTATAATAATGGTCTGTACTCCTGACCTATATTACCAAGAATTCAAGTTTTCCGGGGCTGATTTACGTTCATGGAAACATAAGTTTTTAAAAAGATTAGACATGTATCATGAGTTAAAGTTTGATGAGAAAGAGAATGTAATTAAACAAGGAGACCTGAAAGACTTGTTGAAAGAAATGACTAAATGAAATGGCCAACAGTAATCATAGATAATTTTTTTAATAACTTTGAAGCTGTTAAAAAATTTTCAGAAGAAGTAGAATACTTTCCTCCTGAAGATGGTAACTGGCCTGGTCTTCGATCAAAACTTTTACATGAAGTTAATTATCCTTTCTTTGAGATGACTTGTGCTAAAATGATAGAAGCTCTCTATCCTATGAACTATGAAGATCTTAAATTTACTGCTAGGATGCAGTTTCAAAAAATACCTTTCCAAGGGACTGGATTTATTCATCAAGATGATGACGAAATCTCTTCTATTATTTTTATATCCGGTAAAAACTCTGGAGGGACCAGTCTTCATGAACCCAAGACTTATCCTTATAACAGAGATGGGTACGTCCCCCTGAAGTGGGATGCATTTAAGAATCCTGCTAAAATGAAAACTAAAAAATTTAAAGATGTGGTTAACAAACACAATAGCCAGTTTGATTTAAAGACTAAAGTAGTATTTAAACCTAATAGAGCTTTACTATTTGATTGTCATGAGTATCATCAAGCAGATAATTTTGGAGGAGAAAGAGTTACATTAGTAACTTTTTTTCAAAGTATACAAACAAAAGACGGCACGGTCTTAAAGAATCATGTCGCAGAATGCAACAAGAGAGGATAATATGAAAAAACCAGTAAACTTCAAACGAAACTTAGCCAGGGTAGCTACAGTCGGTGGAGAAGATAGCATGGGTTTGAAGGAGATAGAATATAAAATCTATCACTGGGGCCCTTTACTATTTAAAACTAAAATTAATGAGACAGACCTTAAAGCTTTACGTAAGATATGTAATCAAGCAACACAGAACTGGTCTGAAAATTTAGCTGGCATCATTAAAGATGAACGGCTACTCGATAAAAAGAAATACATTGATATTGTAAGACCTTATTTCAGAGCTTATCAAGATGCTTACAAAACTTGGTATGGTCTTGTTCTTAAAGGTGTTGACGTTACTGCAGCATGGGTAAACTTTATGAAGAAGGGAGAAGGTAATCCCCCACACATCCATCATGACTGTCACTTGTCTTCAGTTATTTTTGTAGATATTCCTAAACCTATTATTAAAGAACAGAAGAACTGGAAAGGGACCGGCAACGGCCCGGCGGCTTTAAGCTTCTTTATGGGTAACCCCCAAAATTTTCACACAAATTCATTTGATTTTAAGCCAGAAGTTGGAGACTTTTTTATTTTTCCATGGAACCTAACTCATTCTGTAAGTACGTTTTATTCTAATGTTACAAGGACTTCAATTGCTGCTAATTTTAAAATAACTGATGATAATATTTTTGAAAAAACTGAAGATGGAACAGCTAAACTAATTACACCTATGAAGGATATATCTAAATGACGGAGACTAAGAAACCAAGAGTCTACATCGCTATGCCCTGTTATGATACTATGAAGGTAGAGACGTGTGTGTCTATCTTAAATACTTACGCAGTGTTAGCTAAGTCTGGAATCGAATGTGTATTTAAATCTGTTAAATCATCCCTCGTGACTCATGCTAGAAATTTATTAACTGCAGGATTCCTAGCTTCAGGCTATGAGTATATGTTGTTTGTTGATGCGGACGTAGAGTTCTCACATGAGACGGTCCTTAGAATGTTAGTCCCTGAGAAAGATATAGTTGTTACCCCATATAGATTAAAAGAGAATCCTCTTAAAGTTAAATATCCTGTAGAGTTCCCAGACCCTGAGAAGATTAAGATTCTACCGTTTGATTTGGTTGAGTTGAAGTCAGCTCCTGCTGGATTGATGTTAATTAAGAGAAAGGTATTTGAAAAACTAATAGAATTAAATCCTAAATATAAAATTAAATTTGATAAAGACCACCAAGATAAAATGGATATAGAAATTGGATCGAAAGGAGCTACCGAGAAATATATGTATAATTTCTGGGATACGTCGTTTGGGTTAGATAGTGGGGAGTGGAAAGGTGAAGATTTATCGTTCTGTGACCTCGTAGCAGACGCCGAGATAAGTATTTACGGGAATCTGGACTCATGGACCACGCACCACGGATCATGGGGCTTTAGAGGCACCTTTGGTGATTCATTAAAGAAGAAGGAGGACAAATGAGAGAACAAATATACAAAGCTCTGATGGTACGTTACCAGCACCAGATGGAAGACGCACTACTTAAAATAGATCTGTTGATGACCAATCCCCATGCGGTGATTGTAGAGCATACAGACATCACGGGCGAAATTGACAAATTGTTACACAAAGTTGCGGATGCCAAAGAGAATATGGCCACTTTGAGGCAATATTATGGTACAAATTAGACCGGACATTTACATAAGAGATTCTGGAGATAAATTAGTATCACTTAAAAAAAACATGAAAAAAAAGTGTCTTTATGTCCAAGAAGAAAAAAAGACAATAATACCAACATTTCTAATCGATTTTAGTGGACATTTTAGTGGACATTTTTTATACAACTGGACATTATATAATGTCCAAAGTAGTAGTGCCTCCGCGCGCGCGTAAGGCTGCTTAACATTAAGTGATTTATCTGGTAGAACTCTTATATGCCTAAGAAAAGAAGAAAAAGAATCATAACTCAAATAACTCCTGATATACCTTTTCCTAAAGTCAGAGTGGAGTGGGTCGACGCCATGAGTGACTCAGGCTGGGCCAATGAAAAAGAATTTAATAAGATGAAATTAGCTTATCCAGTTAATGAAGGTTGGCTCTATTCTAAAGATAATAAATCAGTTAAACTTTTTGCCTCTTACGATAAAGAAGACGATGGTAGTTTTACTTTTGGGGATCGGACGATGATTCCTCGTGATTGGGTGAAGAAGATTCAGAAGATTTAGGTAACTCAATTGTCTCGCCTTCAATTGTCTTTGCATTTAACAGAGGTTCGTAATCGGCTAGTATTTGTTTCATTTTTAATTGTAGCTCCTCTTCTGACATGTCTTCTAATTTACCTGTTTTTATTATTTTTCTGTCTATGTACAATCCTGCTGCCTTTCCACGATTTGTTTCTGCGTTTACTGCAGAAGAGAAAGAACCTTTCTTTAAAGCAAGCTCTTTAATACGTGCGAGTTCTGCCACATGTCCGTCATAATTGACTTCAAATTTCTTAAGTCTCTCCTCTTTTAGTTTGCCGATATATCCTGCCACTAATGGTGATACTCTCGGGTTCATTAATTCTGATCCTTCTTGCCTAGCTCTAGTTTCAGAATAGCCAGCTAGCTTTGCCGCTTCGGTCTGAGTGAGTGGGCCATCTGGTCCGCCAAATACTATAAATTCAGCGAATCTTTTTTGCATATCTGTTAATCTTTTAGGTAATCCCATATTGACAATTTAAGGTAACTATCCTATATTGTCAATATATGAAAGACACTAAAAATAAAGAAGACAGGGGCCCTCTCGACTTAACTTATTTAATTGAGCAACACCGAAAAGACATTTGGGAGTTCAAAGAGAAAGAAATGGAGTGGATTAAAACTAAGAACCAACTTGATGGTACAAAGAGAATTGTAGAAGAACTCTCTACTAAAATCGTTGATTTAAAAAAAGAGATTGACAGATTAGCAGAAGAGAATAATAACATTCGAACTATAGATTCTTCTCATCAAGAGACAAATGGTAGGCTTCAAAAAGATAATAGATATTTAGCTGAACAAGTTGAAACCTATAAGGAGATATTAAGAAAGGCTGGACTGTAATGCGTGTACAAGATATGCAGCAGTTTCTTTCTTCCTTTACTGAAGGATCAGACGCAGTGAAGAATGCAGTTATCTTTGCTGAAGTTAATGGAACTTTATATGACATTAAAAGAATGGAAGTGCATGAGAATCAATCTCCCATTATTGGTTTCACAGGTCATACCGCGCATAGACTTGTCTTAAAAACTATGGAACCATCCAAAATAATTTTACCTGATAGACTTAAAAAAGATTATTAAATGGATGACGATGTTACCCCAAAAACTTCATGGGTCCAGAAGCTAAATTATATAAAAAATTGCGTCGAGTATGCAAAGAAATTTCGTGGATTCGGATTGAAAACCTTAGCTCTCTGGGCACTCCTGATCTATTGGGCTATAATAATTCTGGGCACTTTTTCACTCTAGAATTAAAGGTGACCAAAGGGAACAAAGTTAGGTTCTCACCTCATCAAATTGCCTTCCATAAATCACATCCAAACAATACATTCATCCTAGTCGAGGCCCTTGGTCAAAGGTCCTCGAAACTTTTTTACTTGATCCCTGGTTCAAGAATCTCGGAGCTTGTTGCTTGTGGATTGTCTAAGCTTGATGCTTGCCGCTTGGAGCTTGGTGCTTGCTGCTTGAGGCTTCAGAACCTGAACTAGGTTCTGGTTTAGTATCGCTTGTGGCTTGGTGCTTGAAGCTTTGAGCTTCTTCTCTTCTCTTTCTTCTCGCTTCGGCCCGGAGGGCTGCGTAGTATTTCGGGTGATACCAGGTCATCAGTGCTGTCCATATGATATATTTTTTATATCTTTATTCCAGCAATTTCTACAGTCTCTGCATTCATTGCCCTGAAGAGCGCTGGGGCACGTCGCGCCGGCTGTCACCACGGTGCTGGTGTGTGACCAGCTGCCAGAAGCAGGCTGGTCCACCATCGGCATGGAGAATCTTATAACGAGGTTGTCTGGGGCCCTGTGGAGATGGTCCTTGATCCACGCTTCACGGGTCGGTAACCAGTGACGCTTAGAAGGTGACAGCCTGCAGACTTCATAAATTTTGTTTAAGTGCTCAAGGTCCTGTACATCTCCAGAGTCATGCCACCTGAAGACGTCCGGCTTCTTGCTGTTGATCAGGTGAGCCATAGCCTGGACCCATCTGGCATCCTTCACAGCTGCCAGTCTCCTGTACTGTGCATCCTGAACAACTTTAAATACGTAACAACCTTTAAGAGCGTAACAGTCATAGCATGTTGAGCCCTTCACAGCCCGGAGCTTGGAGCCGGTTTTGCATTCTTTGGCAGGGAGGCCAATTGACCAACCAGGCATTTTCGACGGCTTGCTCAGGCTGCCGCCTATAATTTTTAATGCTTCATCTGTTTTCATAATTTCCTACTTTCTAAATCCTTTATAGTCCCAGATCCCTGGGATGTCAAGCTTGAAGCTTGCGGCTTGCTGCTTGGAGCTTGTTGCTTGAAGCTTTTCCCTTTCTTTTTCTTTTTTCATATTAACCCATATGCATTTACTTAAGAATGCATATGAGCAAAACCTGGCGCAATGTATAGCTCGAGCGCAGAGCGCTGATTTTTTCTCATTCTGTAAACTTCATGACCAAGGACCGCCCACTACTCCGGCGCGCGGGGTTCTGTCCCTGATCCCAGATCCATACTCTTCACAGCCGGGCTTATCTAGAATCCACTGGCCACTAATAATATGGATCAGGGATCAGTTGTTGTCCTGTGCAGGTCAACTGAGTCGCGGGCCAATATCAGCTTTAGATATATCCGACGCGACCTGTACTATAGCCGTTTAAATCCGGCAGTTACAACATCTGATCCCAGATCCGATGGCTCCCGTACGGAGATTATCTGGCACATACCATCGGATCAGGGATCAGTTCTGCCTGTTCCTTGCACGAAGACGGACATATGTCGGTGTGACGTGCAATACAACCAGAAGTTGTCCCAATCGTATGAACTAGGTTTCTAATTCATCTTGAATTCCGTCCATTATATCTTGAGCATATCTATGCTCTACACAATATCCATCTCCAAAAGTCTGGCAATTTGGGTCAACCTTTTCTTCCCAAAAATCTTTTGCCCAATGAGTTTTTGGAACAAATAAAACAAGTGTACCCTGATTGTTAATGTCAAAATGTGTTTTTATGTCTCCTTTATATTTCATGTCTCCAATATAATACTTGACAATCCTATTGTCAAGTGATATTATTAAAATAATTATAACAACCAAAAAGGAGAAATAAAAATGTTATACTTAATAATGAAAGAGAAATATTATAAGGGTATAGAAAATTCTTATGATATTCAAGACTTAACTGATAGCGAAGATAAAGCAAATGATATGTTGCAAGGTTATGAGTTAATTAATCAAGACGAAACTGTGAAATATCAGATTGTTAAATACACTCCGATTTTTGCATACAAGAAAGAGGAAAACAATGAGTAGAATAAGGTTAAACCAAGAGTACAGAAATAAAATCGCAAATCGTTTGCGAGTACACTTGGAACAAGAACCAACCCAAGAAAAAACAAAGTATGATGAACTCAAAGCCGACCAAATTGAGTTGAATGACAAGGCATGGGATTTAGCCGAAACTATTGTCAGAAAACATTATACAGATGAAGATGTTAGAATGGCATATCATCTACAAAACAAGTTTGAAAATGTTTCAACAATCGCAAAGGATAGTTGTTTTCATTTTCATTATCTTGGAGAGGTAGAAGATAGAGACTATGATAATAAACCTATAATGAAAGAAAAAAATATTGAAGAACATTTTGACTTTCGTTTAGGTGGAGACTTTGAACATAATGATAGTACATCATATTCAAGCGATAGTGCTTATGGATATGCTTTGTATCGTGATGAACTCAAAGCCCAAGAAAATTGTAATCCTGATATTTTGATTGAACAAGAGGGCAAAGACCAAAACCCACACAAAACAAAATATGTTGATAACAATGACAAGTATCTTGGTCGTGATGATAGTGGCTATGGCAAACAATGGAACGAGAAATATCAATTAGATTTAATTGGTAGAGAATATTGTAGAGATAGGTCTATTGCTTGTAATGAAGAACAATTTATGATGTTAAAACAATGGAAAGCCCAAAAAGGTCAATTTGTTATGGCACATCATAAATGGATTAAATCTGTATTAGACCAAATGAAAGAAATTAAGCAAGGTCTAAAAAGTTATAAATATATGGACGAGGCGATTGAAGTTTGTAATGGTCTTGGTCTTGAAATAACTGACGCAGAAATAATTAGAACTAACTCTACTGGTCTAACTTGTTATAATCCTGAAAATCTTGTTGCAAGGATTAAGAGCATGAAAAACAAAGAGAAAACAAGAGAGCAAAAAATAGCCGAAAGAATGGCTTATATAAAAGGAGAAGAAAGTGTAAATTAGACTATTGACAACCTATCCTATCAATGATAGGATAGGTCATTAATTAGAAAGAAAAAAAGGAGAATAAAATATGAAATACTTTAGTTGGTTTATGAAATCTAGAAACAAGTTTGCAACGTGTCGTGGACTTGATGAACATGAGTACTATGATGAATGGTCAGGCAAATTTAAAACATTTAAATCAAGACAATGGACAGACCTTAAAGGTTATCCATGTTATAACTTTTGGGATATTGATAGTGAACACCCAAGAACTGCAGTTAATTATTCTGTGAGGAAAGCATGACAGATTTACAAGCTTTAAAAGAATCAATTAGAAACGAGTTAAGGGAAATATTAAAAGACTATCATTATGATAGCGACACAGAACATATGTCCAAAGACGTTGTTACGTCTTTGGAAAACATTGTTGGGAGTTTAAAATGAGTAATTATAATTGGTGTCATGGACCGAACTGCCATACTATTGAAACTCAATCAAGGGTTCGTGGTTCAGGAGATAATAAAGTATTGAGAACGATTAGAATTAAGTTTGGCAGATATAATTATTCCGGAGATACAAGACCGAGTGTTTGGGATTATTTTTGTAATCAAAGATGTTTAATGGATTTTATAGATAAACATATAACACGAATTACAGAACTAGAGCCAAGGCGCGAGGCTCAGGAAACTCCAATCAAGATTGAAAAAGAGAAATACGAAAGTTATAGATATGAGTGGAAGAATGGAGATACTACACGAGTACCATATCAAGCAACAAGGACCACGATTAAAGGGGTTGACAATGTTTAAGGGATAGTATAGGATAACCATTATGAAAACAAATATAGATAATAAAACACATGAACGAAAGAACAGATTTAATGGAGAATCTGTAATGCTAACAAAACAAGAGGCAAGAATACATGATGAACTATTCTTGTGTGAAATCATGGCAACGTTAGAGGACAAGACATTAGGCACAGGTGCGAGCAAGCATTGGGAGACAATGCGTAAGCACTTGAATTGGTTTCGTAAGAACAATGCAAAAGCATATATGGTATTATTAGATTAATATTCTAGTATAGTATGTATGCAGTTTATGCATCAACCACAGGTTGTGGCGCGCGCCCGCGCGCCGCGGTCGCTTCGCTCCCGCTCCCATTCAATAGAGGTACCAAACCCAAATCCAATCACGTTTAAAACATCGACCCCTACCCCAGATTGAATAAAAAGGGGTCCCACTACTTCAGGTTGAATTGCTTGATTTAGAGAGTCAATGGTGGTAAAAACTTATTAAACATCCTACAAGGGATGCGAAAAATTTTAAAAAAATTTTGTATGAATTTGGATAATATAGACATTAGTAAGCTCCCCTCAGACGTTCGTAAAAAATTTCTTCAATTGCAAGTGCTGCATGCCGAGAAAAAAATTCAAAATAAAGCTAAAGAAGACTTTTTATCTTTTGTTAAATGTGTTTGGCCTGAGTTTATTGAAGGTGCTCATCATAGACATATCGCACAAAAGTTTAATGACCTTGCAACAGGTAAACTTACACGTCTAATTGTGAATATGCCACCTAGGCATACTAAATCAGAATTTGCTTCTTACCTTTTGCCTGCATGGATGGTAGGTAGAAATCCAAAATTAAAGATAATTCAAGCAACGCACACTGGAGAACTTGCAATTCGTTTTGGTCGTAAAGCAAAAAACTTAATTGATAGTCCAGAATATCATAAAATTTTTGAAACTAGACTCCAAGAAGATTCACAAGCAGCCGGTCGTTGGGAAACTGCCCAAGGCGGCGAGTACTTTGCAGCTGGTGTTGGTGGAGCAATAACGGGTCGTGGTGCGGATTTATTAATTATTGATGACCCTCACTCTGAGCAAGACGCAATGTCAGCGACTGCCATGGAAAATGCTTATGAATGGTACACTTCAGGTCCACGTCAACGTCTTCAACCTGGTGGAAAAATAATTTTAGTAATGACTAGATGGTCAAAAAAGGATTTGACTGGAATTTTGTTAAAAAATCAAAAAGAAGTAAAAGCTGATCAATGGGAAGTGGTCGAATTTCCGGCAATCTTGGACCACGGAGCTGAACCTCAAGCAGTTTGGCCTGAATATTGGAAATTAGATGAATTACAAAAAGTAAAAGCAACACTTCCAGTGGGAAAATGGAATGCACAATGGATGCAACGTCCAACTTCTGAAGAAGGGGCGCTAATTAAGCGAGAATGGTGGCGAAAATGGGAAGAAGACTGGCTTCCAGACCTACATTATGTAATTCAGTCATATGATACCGCATATTTGAAAAAAGAAACGGCCGATTTTAGTGCAATTACCACTTGGGGCGTTTTTTACCCAAATGAGGACTCTCCTGCCAATTTAATTTTGATTGATTCCATAAAAGGGCGATATGAATTTCCAGAATTAAGGCGTGTTGCTCTCGATCAGTATAAATATTGGAAACCGGAGTCAGTTATCATCGAAGCAAAAGCTGCCGGACTGCCTTTGACCTATGAACTTCGTCAAATGGATATCCCAGTTCAAAACTTTACACCGAGCAAAGGAAATGATAAACATGTCAGAGTAAATACATGCGCTCCGTTGTTTGAATCTGGTATAATATGGGCGCCAGACCAGAAATTCGCGGAGGAAGTCATAGAGGAATGTGCAGCATTCCCACACGGTGATCATGACGACTTAGTAGACTCAACTACTCAAGCTATCATGCGATTCAGACAAGGTGGTTTTATACAACACCCTGAAGACTACGTATTAGAAAAACGAGCGCCTAGGAAGATGGAATATTATTAATGTCAGGATTAACATTTCTTTATAAATTATTATTAAAAGAGACAGCTAAAGGTTCGGGTAAAGCATCAGGTATTATGTCTATTGGTCCAGACATTCGAAAGACTACCATGAACAAATATTCTAAATATGTGGACAGTGCAAAAAGACAAGGTGTAGATCTTGATAAGCTGTCTGAACAAGAAATAAAATATATGCTTCAACTTAACAAACCTAAACCTATCAGAGCTATTCCGGCTGATTCTCCTGAAGGAAAAGGTATTACAGAAATGTTACTTGGTAAACGAGGTGAAGTTATTAAAGGAGATTTTGGTGGTGGTATTACCGATGATGTAAGTGAAACAATTATAAAAATAAAAACAATGGAACCCATGGAGTCAATGAAAGAAGCTAATAAAGTTTTAAAAGGGGAAGGTCGATATAAACGTTTATCACAAGTAGACCGGGAAAAAATTGTAAATGATGAAGGCGTTATGGATCATATCTTTGAAAGAAATGTTAAACCTGATCCAGAAGACATGGCAGACGGCGGTAGAACCGGTTTAAATTATTTACTTGCAGAAGATACAAATGAGAGAGTGCCATTTAAAATGGGCCGTCGTGCATTTTTAAAATTAATGGGAGCAGGGGCTGCAGGTATTGGTGCACTTAAAACAGGAGCATTAAAACTTTTTGGTAAAGAAGGAGCAACTGTTGCAAAAGAAATAACACAAGTTCCAATTAAAACAGGAGCCGATGGCATGCCAGCGTGGTTTCAGCCTTTAGTTAATAGAATTATAAAAGAGGGAGAAGAAGTTGAATCAGGAGCCGAAAGAGTTATTCGACATAAAGCGCAATTACCAAAATCTAAAACAGACATTATAGTTGAACAGGATTTAACTACTGGAGATGTAAGAGTTGATATTGGAATGGAAAAACATGGTTTTGCAGATGGTAAATTTGGTCAACCGGTTAGATTAGAATATAAAGCAAAAGAACTTATTGAACCTGATATGGACGATGCAGGAAAAATAAGAAAAAAAGGTGGAGAAATGCCAGAAGAGTTTAATGTTGAAGAAGCAGAATTTACTGGAGGGCATCCAGAAAACGTTAAGTTTGAAGAATCATCTATTAATAAATTCGGTCAACATGAATCTGATTTTAGAGAAGTAGAAGAATTTGCAATTGGAAAAAATACAATTAAAGGTCAAGTAGGTAGCAAATCAAGTTTACAAAAACAAAGTGAAGATCTTGCTGATCATTTTTCAAACTATCCAGAACCAGATGACTTTGCATCCGGTGGCATTGCTAAGATGTTAGGAGAATAATGAGCGGTGTAGATAGTATAGAAAAATATTCACAAATGATGCGTTGGTTAACTAGACCACAATCCCAGGTCCAAGGACCACGGAGCACGGAACTTGCTGAAGGTGGACGGATCGGGTTTAAAAAAGGTAAGAGAGCCGAAGGAGAGCGTAGAATGTATTCCGGAAGAATGATGACTGAAGATCAGATAGAAGCTCTTAAAGAAAGAAGATTACTTCCAAAACAAGAAGGCATGACTTGGGATAAAAAAACTAAATCATTTAGACCAAGAAAAATTTTTACCGAAACAATGACTGCCGCAGAAAGAAAAGAAAAATTTACAGCTAAAGATAAAATTAAAAAATTAACAAAAAAAACTTCTAAAAAAATAAAAGATTTTGTAAAAAAATTTAAATTAGATAATAATGGCAGAGCCCCTACTGTTATGGAATTAATGGACGAAGGTTTTATTCATAAAAATATTCACAAATATTTAGAAAAAGGAAAAGATTTTACTGCTTTAACAAAACAAGAAGCAGGAAAATTAGGGGGTAAACAATTTGGTGATCTTACCGAAGAAGCCCAAATAGCAATTAAAGAACATTTTCATGATGTAGATATTGATTTTAGTAAAAATGCAGATGGAACTTATAAAAAAGGAAAATACGGAATTGCAGCTGGAGGAAGAGGAGAATCTAAAGCTTTATATGAACAGATAAGAAGATTTGCAGGTACTCCTTCTGAATGGAAATATGCTTATAATTTAGGTGCTGCTGATGGATGGTTACTTTCACAAATGGATCGAGCTGGTTATGAACCAATTTACGAAACTATAAAAGGCAACAAAAAAATTATTGGTCACATAGATCCAGATGGAAATAAATATTATGGAGCTAAAAAATGGGCTGACAAATATAAAGGACTACAAGTTGCAACTTCTCATCCTGATTATAAAGAAACTAAAAAATTAGTGGATATAACTAATAAAACTAGAACTCTTCCTAATCAAGCTATTCAAGATATTCTTACTAAAGGTGGAGTGCCTGTAGATAGTAAATTACAATTAAATCATTTATTAAATTATTTAATTGATGAAAAAGGTGTTGATGTAACTAGATCAGCTTTAGAAAAACACCATGTAAGAGGAGTTAAACATTCTCCTACAAAAGATCTTCAATTAGTAACACGTATTGCTAATCAAAAAGCAAATAAAATAAGAAATGAAATTCAATCAAAAGTATTTGATAGAATAGATGTAGAT